>MDSV01249611.1_pt1 | contig 24305 bp, 26 predicted proteins | sample 810851 | NCBI WGS metagenome assembly MDSV01 (sample SAMN05326640, study PRJNA326480) | marine metagenome | isolation source: seawater | place: Atlantic Ocean: North East | collected 2012 | reverse complement strand
TTTAATTAATAATGCAGGTATATATGGTCCAATAGGACAAATTGATACAGTAAATTATAAAGATATCTTGGAAACAATTAATACAAATATTTTAGGATCTCTTAATATGAGCCTAGCTGTAATTCCCCACATGAAAAAAAATAAAAAAGGTAAAATTATTCAAATAGCAGGTGGTGGTGCTACTAAACCGATTGAAAATTTCAGTATTTACTCACTTTCTAAATCAGCAATAGTAAGATTTACTGAAACAATTGCGCATGAACTATATAGCTATAATATAAATATTAACTCAGTATCTCCTGGATTTTTAAAAACAAGAATGACTGATCAAGTAATCAAAGCAGGTGGAAAAAAAGCCGGTGAGCAATATTACAAAAGTAATGTGATGCAAAAAAAAAGAGGCGGAGATGGCTTTGATAGAGCATGTAAATTAATACTTTTTCTCTGCTCTAATAAATCAAAAAAAATTTATGGTAAGCTTATAAGTGCAATATGGGATAATTGGTCGATACTTAATAAATATCCTAATATTTCAAATAATGATATTTTTACTCTTAGAAGAATAATTGGCAAAGAGAGAGGTTTTAAGAAGTTAGATAAATGAACGATAACAAAATAAAAGACTATTGGAATAAATATTATTCAAAAAAAAAATTAACCACAAAACCATCTGATTTTGCTAAAAATGTTAAGAAATTAATAATAGGTAGTAAACAAGTTAATTTAATTGATATTGGTAGTGGTAATTTTAGAGATACTTTTTACTTTCTTCAAAATGGTTTTAGCGTATCTGCTTTAGACATTAATAAACAAGCTTATTTAGATAACAAGCAGGTTTTTTCAAAGTACCCGGAATTTCGATTTATCAATAAAAGTATTTCTGAAATAAATAAAATAGGTCAAAAAAAAAAATTTAATATTATTTATTCTAGATTTTTTATTCACTCCATAAATGAATTGGATGAAAAAAGATTGCATAAATGGTCATTTAATAGTTTAGAAGATAAAGGATATTATTGTTTAGAGTTTAGAGTCGATAAAGATAAAAGAATACTTAAATACTCTACAAAAAAAATTAATAAAAATTTATATCAATTTGAAGAAGGACATTTTAGAAGATTAATTAATCCTGAACAATTCCTATCCAATATTTTAAAAAATAAATTTATAATTAAATATGTCGAAATCTCTGACAAATTTTCAGTTGTTAAACTTAATGGTAAAACTGACAATCCAATATTAATGAGAGCAATTCTTTCTAAGTGATTTTATTCTCAATTAAGCAATATTTTTTATTTAATAAAAGAAAGTCCAAAAAAAATAATATTTTTTTTTTCTCTGAGGGATTTAGTAGTTGGAATATATTAAGCACACAATTCAATCTTTTTAATAATAACAGTTCATTTAAGACGTATTATCTTACCTCTGATAAAAATGAATATGATTTTTTAATTAAGAAATATGAAAATATATTTTACATTGGAAAAGGTTCGGTTCGAACTATTTGGTTAAATTCGTTGAGTGGAAAGTGCTTAATTACAACTATACCAGACCTAAATATCTATCAGTGGAAAAAATCACAGTTTATTGAAAAATATATTTATTTATTTCACTCATTGGGTTCAACTTTTTTTATTTATAATGATAAAGCATTTGACTCATACGATTTGATTATGTGTTGTTCTGAATACCAATATGATGAGCTTACAGAAAATAAAATTAAAAAAAATTTATCCCAAAAAATAATTAAATCAGGCTACACCCTTATAGAGAACATTAAAAAGGATTCTTCAATAAAAGAAAGGAATGGTATTAGCATACTTTTAGCTCCTACGTGGTCTATACAAGATGGTTTAGCCAATACCTATTTAGAATTAATTCTAGAAAAATTAAAAAAAATCCAAAATATAAAAGTAATTGCAAGATTTCATCCTATGACACTATTAAAGTCAAAAAGTATTTTAGAAAAAATAAACAAAGATAATTTTATTGAGATTGATAATACAAATACATTTGAGAGTTATTATAGTTCTGATATTCTAATTACAGACTGGTCAACATGCTCCATCGAATATTCAATAATTACTAAAAACCCATCTATTCATATAAATACTCAACCAAAAAAAAGAAATAAAACAATAGATATAGATTCACTAAAAAACACATTTGAGAAAAAAATAAGAAATAAAATAGGTATAGAGATAGAAATTGAAGATCTAGAAAGTTTAAATTACCATTTTATTCTTAGTTTAAAAAAAAGTGAAAAAATAAAATCCAATATTAATGAGTTAGATAAACTGATATATAACAAAGAAGGCACAAATCAAAAAATATACGAGCAAATATGTTATGAAATCAATTAAATTTTTATCATTTAATTTAGGTATCTTTGCAATTTTTTTAGGTATAACAGCAATTCAAATTTTACAAAATGATCAACAATTTTTTATAAATAATAATAATTTTTTAATAATTTATATTTTAATTATTCCAATAATTACATTATGTACTTTTCTTCTGGCTAAAATTAAATCAAAAATTTTAAATAAATTATTATTTATTTTTTTCTTTCAATATTTAAATTTACTACTTTTAAAATTTTTAGAGTATTTTTTTGACGATAGATTAATAATTGTATTAATAATTTCGACTACTGTATTTTTTTTAATATCTTTAATTGATAATGAAAAAATTTATACTTTTATATCCTATTTAGTAGTTTTGTTTATTTTCCAGGCTTCTTTAATTATCATCAATGTTACAAAAATAAATAATTTTTCAGACTCAAACGTAAGTCAAAAATTTCAATCTACATCTCCAAATATTTATTTTTTAATTTTTGATGAAATTTCTTTTGACTTTATTTCAAATAATATTTTTATTGATAAAAAATTTGAAAATTTTAAAAGATTTTCTGAGAACTCTACTGTATTTACAAATACTCATACGTCATATGACTTTACATCTAAATCTTCTTTATCAATGCTCACTGGTGGTCAGTCAATAGTCAATGAACTTACGGGTCAAAATGATCATTACTTCAAGGATATCAATCGGTATAATGATAATTTATACAACACGCTCAAAAATAATTATTTAATTAATATCATTTCTTCTTATGACTACTGTTATTATCATACAAAATATACAAACACTTGTATATCCAGCGTAAATAAATCAAATAATATTTTTATAGATTTAATAAACTTTTCAAATACATTTTATAATCATTCGCTACCAAGATTCTTAATTAATTTATTAGATGCAAAAGGTTTTATTATCAAAGATAATAATATTTACAGTTATATAAATAATGAAAAGTCATTAAGCAATTATTTCTTAGATAATATTAATAATGCTATTGGTTCAAATAACTTTTATTTATTTCATTCAATGATTTCTCACCAGCCATGGCTTTTTGATGAGGATGGTAATATGAGCAAGATAAGTGATTTCAAAGAGCTTATAGATAATAAAGAAATAAATGAATTAATTTTAAAATATACAAAATCACTTATATATACTGATAAAATATTTGGTAGATTCATTGAAAAATTAAAGAAAGAAAGTCTTTATGAAAAATCTATTATAATTTTAGCATCTGATCATGGAGTATCTTTAGAAGAAAATAACTATTTAAGGATGAATGGTTTGGCTAATAGTGCAATTACAAAGGTACCCCTAATGATTAAGATGCCAAACCAAAAAGAAAACATTGTAATTAAGGAAAGGTTTAGTTTACCAAATATTTATTATTTACTAGAAAAAATAAATAAAAATATAACAAACAAAAAAGATTTATATTCTGATCTTTACAATAAATTAAATGAATATAGGCAATTCCCATTTATAACTCTAATAGAAGAATATGATTTGAATGGTAAAATTAATTATGTAAAAAACATATATTGCAATGATCAGAATGGTGAATATTATATGTTAAATAATGAAAATTTTACCACTGATACTCATCATTTTTGCGTTACAAATTAAAAATGCAAATGCATACTTTGATCCTGGGGCCTTTACTTTATTTTTCCAGCTATTAATTGCTGGTCTAGTTGGTTTTATTGCTTACTTCAAGTTTCAATATGAAAAGGTTAAAAGTCTTTTTAAAAAAATATTTAAAAGAAAAAATAAATCAAAATAAATTTGCTTTTTTTAAGTTTTCTAAGCTTCCAATATCTATAAACTTTTCAGAAGTTTCGTAACAAATAACTTTATCCTGTATTTGAGGAATTATATCTCTGACAAAATCACTAGAATTCTTAAAATCATTCTTAATGAGATTAATAAGGTTATTTGTTAATAAATAGATAGCACCATTAGCTAAATTTGATTTATGTTTAGTTGGCTTTTCAATGTAGCTAGATATAAATTTATTTTTATTCAATTCAACAATTCCACAATTTTTCACGTTATTAGTTTTAAATATAAACATTGTCATTAATGAGTTTTTTTTATTATTATTATGAAAATTTAAAAATTTAATCAAATTGTCCTTAGTATAGTTATCTGCATGCAATAAAATACCATCATTTTTTCCGAAAAAATTTATATTCTGTAATAATGTTCCAGCTGTTCCTAACAATTTTTCTTCAAAAGAGATTTTAATATTTTTTAAATTATTTTTAGTAATAAAGTTATTAACTTGATTAGGTAGGTAGTGGGTATTTATTAATATTTTTTTTACGTTTATTTGTTTTAATTTTTTATACCAAATTTTTAACATCTCTTCATTTTTTACTTTAACAAGACACTTTGGTATTTTTTGTGTAAGGGGTTTTAGACGTGTACCATATCCAGCTGAGAGTAGAATAGCATTCATTATTGTCTTTAAAGTTATATTTTTTTAAATATATTAAAATGATGTTTTCTTATCTTAAATATAAAAATAATTTATTTTCAGCCTTAAACAATGTTAATGAGGATGATTTATATAATATTGTAAAAGAACTTACTAATTTAAAAAAAAGAAATGGGAGACTGATAATATTGGGAGTTGGTGGTAGTGCTGGAAATAGTTCTCATGCTGTTAATGATTTCAGAAAACTATGTGGGATAGATACATATTCTCCAACAGATAATGTCTCAGAAATAACTGCAAGAACTAATGATGAAGGGTGGGAAACAATTTTTGTAGAATGGATGAAAGTATCTAATATATCAAAAAGAGATTTATTATTAATTCTATCAGTTGGAGGTGGCAGCAAAGAAAAAAAAATAAGTGTAAATCTTATTAAGGCAATTGATTATGCAAAATCAAAGAATACTAAAATTATATCAATAATTGGTAAAAAAGATGGTTATGCTGATAAAAATTCAACATTTAAAATTTCAATAGAAAAAGATTTAAAAGACACAAAACTTTTAACACCCATAAGTGAGTCCTTTCAAACAATAATATGGCACTACTTAGTATCTCACCCAAAACTCCAAATTAAAAAAACAAAGTGGTAAATATTAATTTAAATAATTAAAAATTTATTTTTAATTAGTCTTTTCTTCAAAAAATTATTAGCCTTCATACTAAATGGTATTAATATTTTTTTATTATGGAGCTTAGTATTTAATGAATTTATTCTTATGCCATTAATAGTTGTATTAATCTTTTTTTTGTTTTCATCAATAAAAGATATCTTTTTATTTTTAAAAAAATAAGAAGCGAATATAGCATCAATTGTTGAGCCAAAAATGAAAAAAGACTTTTGATCAACAACTAAGTTTTGATATCGTTTAATATCAATTTTTATTTTCTTAAAAAATTTAATTATTGAAATTTTATTTATTTTAAAGTTATTATTTTTATAATTTTTTCTTATTAAAACTAATAAATCATTGCTTATAAATTTATTTGATAAAAAATTAATCTTAAATTTTGAACTAATACTATTAAAGAGTTTTATTATTGAGTATTTATGGAAAAAATATAATTGATCATCAAATAAAATATTTAAATATTTCTTAGTAATATCTGGTATTTGTATGAATATTAAACCATCATCTTTTAGTAAATTTTGAAAAATTTGATTAATTTTATATTTTACTCGCGGAATATAATTTAATGAATGAGAAAATATTATTATATCAAAGGCTTTTTTATATTGTTTGGATAGATTTTTATAATCATCTACAAAATATTTGATTTTATTATTTTTCTTTCTAGATGTTGGCTTTATAATGTCATAACCAACTAAACTATTGATTATATCTAATTTTGACAACTCCTCTAGTAAGGCTCCATCAAAACAACCATAATCTAAAATGTTTACCTCTCTTTTAAATTTTATAATTTCTTTTGTTATAATATGTGATTGTAATTTTTCTTTAGGTATCGATACCTGATTTATATTATAAGTATGATTTTCTGAATGTTTTTTATAATTATTTTTTTTAAAAATAATTTTAAAATTAGATTTTAAATTTCTGTTAAATATTATATTACAATCTAAGCATTCATATCTTATAAGCTTTTTAGATAAATTATTATAAAAAGCATGTTCAAAAGTAGGACAAACAATATTATGTTTTTTTATTTTATTACCTGAGCATATAATACAATACATCAATTAAAGAAATTATCAGAAAGTTTGATATTACTAATTGCCTCTTTTATGTTACAGAGATTAGTTTTTTTATTACCTTCAATAAATTTATAAAAAGCATCTAATTGATTATCAAAAGACCATTTTGATTTGAATATTATTTTTCTTTTTTCATTTTTTTTATAGTCAATAACTTCAAAATACCCTGATTGGTTTTTCAGAAGAGCTGGGGGGAAAGAAATCTTTATATTTGCATTTGCAAAGTAAATATTTAGCTCTTCTGTCCAATCATGTTTTTTATTTTGTTGACAAAATAATGAAATTAAAAAATCTCTTTTTATATTTTTTAAAATTATGGTGCTGCTATCTTCTTTATTTATTTTATTTATTAAAATGTTTTCGCCAAATAGATTAGATAGAGTATCTATATTGTGACCAAATGTATTAAGAAATAAAGCACTTTTATTGATGAAATCGTTATTTTTTAATTTTTGTAAATATTTTTTAATATTACTTCTTTGTTTATAATTCTTTTCTCCATAGTAGGAATTTCCAGTAATGTTTATAAATGAAACATATTTTACAGAACCATAAATATTAATATATTTTTGAATATTTTTTTTTAAGTAAATGAAACTTTCATCAAATCTTTTCATATATCCCACTGCTGTTTTATTAAATATTTTGTTATTAAAATTTATTTTAAAATCTCTTATTTGTTTCAAGTTATTTGCAATAGGCTTCTCAACAAATATAAATTTATTAAATTTAACAATATCTGTATAAATTTGGAATATTTGAGTTCTTGGAACTATTAGAAAAATTGCATCTAAACTACTGCTCGAAATCATTTCGTTATAGTCAGTATAAGTATTTTTAATGTCAAAGCTTTTTGAAACTTTTTTTAGGAGTAATTTATCTTTGTCACATAGGGCAACTATCTCAAATCTATGATCATAACTTAAATTAGAAATATGGCACACCTGTGAAATGAAACCTGCACCGATAATTCCTACTCTAATTTTTTTCAAAACTTATCAAATTTTTGTTATTAATAACTTTTGGTTTTGGATATAAAATTAAAAACTCCCCACCATTTCTTATAAATTTTTTATGTTTATCAATAATTTTTTTGTTATGAAGATAAGCTAAAATTACAACTAAATGATCTTTAAATTGATCTATATCTTTGCTAGTGATTATTTTACTTGAATTTAAAGGAGTGTATTTACCAATTTTTAAATCATGATTATCTATTATTTTATTAAATTTGTCTTTTAAGCTCATATTAAATGCTAACGTTGGTCCACTTCTAGCACATCCGTAGGCAATAATTTTTCTATTATGAATTATTTTTTTTATTTTATTGCTACATGCCTGAAGATAAAGATTTATTGAATTCAACTTATTAACTGAATTTAATTTAATTCTTTTTTCATTTTCAATATATTTTAGTGGTTTATTTGTAGATTTGATTTTAGATTTATCATGACATGCAAATCCTATTATAGATCCTTTTTGTATATTTACTTTTTTAATATCAATCAGTCTCATACCATGTTTTTTGAAAAACAAATTGAGACTATAAACAGAGTGATGAGATAAGTGCTCATGAAAGAAAGTACCAATTATTTTTTTGTTAATAATGTCTGCAAGGTACTGACATTCAAATGCAAAAACTCCGTTTTCATCTAGTAAATACTTGATACTTAAAAGCATATCTTTCATATTGTCTGAATGTGCAAATACATTAAATGCAGTAATTAGCTTAGCTTTTCCATTCTCTTTAACTATTTTTTTAACTAATTTTTTATTTATAAAGTCAGTTATAGTTTTTATTCCATTTTTATTAGCTATTTTTGAAACATTTTTAGATGGATCTATGCCTAAAATAGAACAATTAAATTTTTTAAATTGTTTGAGAAGTGTTCCATCATTACTACCAACATCGATAACTAAATTATTATTAATAAATTTATATTTTTTAGTAACAAAATTAGAAAACTCTTTAAAATGTTTAACTATTGCAGGTGTTTGTCCACTGAGGTATGTGTATTGAATCCATAGTTTAGATGTATCAACGACATCTAAAGTTTGAACGTGCTTGCAGTCTCTGCAAATAGAAACAGTAAGTGGGTATTTTTTTTCTTTATCTGCTGTTGATTTATAATTATGTAGACTCTCTCCTATTGGAATTTTATTTAAGTCAATTACTTTTCTTAATTTTATTGAACCACATAACCTACAGTTTTTTCTTTTTTTATATTCCATATTTATTTACAAAGTAGTTTATAGATTCATACACATACTTTAACTCTATTTGTTTAAGTTTTTCATGAATTGGTATACATAATATTTGATTTACTATTTTTTTTGCATTTTTTATATCTTTTTTATAATTCTTGAAATAATTTTGTTGGGGTATTAATAAAGGGTGTTGTATTTTTGTCTCAATTCCTTTCTTTTCTAAATATTTTTTTAATTGGTCTCTTTTGTTAGGTATTATAATTGTGTAAGTATAAAAAATATTTTGTTTATAGTATATTTTTGGCTTAAGAATTGAATTAGAAATATTCTTATCATAAATTTTTGCATTATTAATTCTAGCTACTATCTTCTTTTTTAGCCCATCAATTTTATCAAAAAGCACGTGTGCTTGGATGGTATCCATTCTACCATTGATACTTGGTCTTAATAAGAATTCCTTATTATAAGTACCGCTATATCTTAATGCGATTAACTTTAAATATATATTTTTATCATTTGTGAAAATCGAACCAGCTTCTCCATAGGCAGAAAATATTTTCATTGGATTATGACTTACAGCTGAAATATCACCAAAAGAACATGACATTCTATTGCCTATTGATGATCCAAATGACTGAGAAGCATCTTCAATGAGTTTAATATTTTGCACTCTACATATTTTTTCAAGCTCAATCATGTTGGCCATTTTTCCTGTGAAATTTACTGAAAGTATTGCTTTTGTATTTTTAGTAATCAATTTTTTAATACTTTCTATTGAAATATTTAAATCGTTATCTATGTCGGCAAAAACTGGAGTTGCACCAGCTAAAACTATTGAATTAGTTGAAGATATCCATGATAATGAGGTAGTAATAACTTCATCTTTTTTTTTTAAATTCAAAGACATTAAAGATAAAATTAAAGCATCCGTCCCAGAACCTACAGCCACGCAATACTTTCTTTTGACAAATTTAGATAACTTTGACTCTAGTTTTGATACTGAGTCTCCCATAAGAATTCTACCAGTTAGCAACATCTTTTTAAAATTAGCTAAATGAATTCTGGTCTCTTTTTTGCTGATACTTAAATTTAAAAATCTTACCTTCAATTTAAAATCTTATCTGTATAGTACTCTAATTGTTTAAGGCTAATGGGTTTATTTCCCTCAGTGTTAATTTGTATTGCAGAGGCAATACTCCCTACAAATGAAGAATGCCATATATCAAGATTTGTCGATAATGCTAAAGAGGAAGATGCAAGTAAAGCGTCTCCTGCTCCCATTAAGTCAACATAATCAAGTGCCAAAGAAGGTAATTCATCTGTAATCAAATTATTTTTATTCAAAAGTCTACTTGTTAAATTTCCATTAGCTCCTAATTTAACAATTAAATGCTTGATTGAATTCATGTCAATTATCTTATTTGATAGTCTTGTTAAATTATCATTATTATTTTTAAGCCCTATTCTTAATTCATGTTCAGTTGGTGTAAGTAAATCTACATATTTATATTTTGTAATATCGCCTATTTGAGAAGATGATTGGCAGTCAGCTACGATCTTAATTTTGTTCTTTTTACATAAACTTATTACTTTTTTAATAAGAGAATTAGTGAGGAGCCCATAATTAAAGTCAGAAAAAACGACTAAATTAATGTTTTTTATAATTTTAGAGAAATTATTTAAAATTTCGTTTTCAGTATTAATTAATATTGGGTGATTTGAAATCTCATTTACTCTAAGTAAAGATTTTCCGTTAACTCTATATCTCTGCTTTAAAGAAGTCTTTCTGTGCACCTCTTGATTTATAAAAATATTGATTTTTTGTTTAGTTAATGTGTTTTTAACAAAATTATATTTCTGATCAATTCCACCAACTGAAAAAAAATTAACATTAGCTCCAAAAGATTTTAAATGTGCTGCTACAATACTAGCACCTCCAATATACCTTTTTTTATTTTTTTTATTTACAACTATAGCAACATCTTCTCTTGAGATACCTTCATTTTCACATTCAATATATTCATCAATTATAATGTCTCCGAATACAGCTACATTTGTTTTATGAAAATTTTTATATGATTTCTTAATTAATGCATTATCAATATTGTGTCTTCTTACATAATCAAAAGGTAAATTTAGTTTAAAATCTTTTTTTTTCTCTTTAGGTTTATCTAATAAGTTTTTAATATCACCAGATACTCCTTTGGAAAAAAGAAGTTCAAAATTAAATTTTTTTTTAAGAAATTGTTCTTCGTTATTTTTATTTCTAAATTCACTTCCTTTGACAATAATATCTGGTTTAATTTTTTTAATATAAGACTTCAGAGAGTTAATTATTTCACAACTATCTACCAATTGACAATTTTGAATACTTAGTAATCTATCCTCAGGTGGGTTGGTTTTGGATGATATTGAATTTCGATTTACCCCAACATAAAGAAAATCAGCATATTCTTTAGCAAATTTAAATAATCTAATATGCCCACTATGTAAGACAAAGAAATTACCAGTTATGATAGCTATTTTTTTTTTCAATGTATTATAATAATTCTACAAAATATTCTTTACCACTTGCAAAATGACTTTTTTTATTTTCGTCTCTTTTATAAAATTTTTTTGGAATTATTCTCAAATCAATTGAAAATCTTATTTCTTGAGTCTGATTATCACCAGCACCATGGATTAGTTCTGCATCAAAGATACTAGAATAATATTTATCTACCAACATAGGTTTTTTAGTATCAAAATTTATACCGCCAGTGATTTTTTTTGGTTTATATAAAAAACCAATTTGATGGCCTTTGGAGTATTGTTTAGTCTTAGAATCCTCAATATGTTCAAAAGTAATATCTTTAGCGTCAATAAATTGTGAACCAGGTATAAAATTAATTGTGTTTAAATCACTAACACCCTTAATAGGTGTCCACACGTTAAATGCTTTTTCCATATTAGGGCCATAAAAACTTTCTCTATGCCAACTAATATTTTCATGAGCTTGATTCAAGGAAGGTCTGGCAGATCTTAGATAGACATTAGATTGAATTAAAATTTCATCGTCATTAATAATATGAACAATATCATTATAAATATTTTTTATAATTTTGTGACCATAATTATTATTGTTTATATGTTCTTGTGCACTTGATACAATTTCTCTATATTCCTCTATATCAATATTAATATAGTAATTGATATCTTTATTAAAATAATCAGAAATAATATTGTTTAATTCATTAACAATACTCTTATCGCTGTGTTTAATTGATATGTAATCAGAGTCAATCATTTCTGCATTTAATATATTCATCAATTGAAGATAAGCTATCAAAATTTTGAATGTTCATATTATCAACAATCAATGGATTATAATTTATGAACTTATTAGTCATTTCAGATATTAGACTAGCATTAAGATTAAGTTTTTTCGCTATTCTATATGCAGCTTCAGAGTACGATATTTCATCAGTAGGTCCATAAGAATAGGTTTCATTATTAAATTTATTTAAATTTTTACAAATAATTTCAAAAATATAATTGATATGTATTGGAGAAAAGGTTTTATTTGAAAAAGGATTGATCTTTATACCTTTTTTAAGATTATTAATCCATAACTCAAATAAATTAAATTTTATATCTATAACTTTTGATAATTTAATTATATTAATTTTTTTAGAATATTTTTTTTCAATTTTATATTTCAATAAAGCATAGTAATTATTTTTAATATCATATTTTTTAATATTTTTATTCTGAATGAATATGTTTGTAAGATTGGTTGAAAAAAAAATAGTTTTTATATTTTTATTAATTAATTCATTAATTATTTTTGAGGTATTTAAGAAGTTTATTTTATTAGCTAAATGAATATTTTCTTTACAATAATTTATATTGGTTAAACCTGCGCAAAAAAAACAATAATCATAGTTTGTAAAATTTAATACTTTAGTAATTAACTGATAATCAGAAATATCTAAAAAAAAAATATTATTACTTAATTTTCCTTTATCTCTTGAAGTGCCATAAATATCATAACCATCATCTTTAAATTTATTAAATAAAAATTCACCTAAAGTGCTATTAACCCCAATTATTAATATTTTCATATTTTAATTATGGGTCTTAAGGTTTTTTTACTTTTGAAATCAGATATTGATAATTTTAATTCATTAAATGTGTATATCTTTTTAAAAAACAAACTTGATATAGGGCTTTTTTTAAAAATTTGCCAATATTGATAAATATCATTATCCAAAAATCCTCCTCCTCCCCAACTTCCATATATTCTTTTTCCTCTTATTAAAGCATGGGGGTCCAAAGAAATTTTTTTATTATATTCTGGATGTGATGCGAATACTAAAGAGCCATTATCTTTAATTATATCAAAGCAATATTCTATCATTTGAGATCTACCTGTAGCCTCAATACAGTAATCAATATCTGAATTAGATAATTTTAATTTTAATTTATCCATATTTTTATTCTCTATATAAAATGAGTTTTTGAAACCTAGTTTCTTCATTTGGTTTATTTTTTTTTTATCATTATCAATTAAAATTATAGTTTTTGGTTTTTTATGAATTAAAGCAATTAAACTTGATAAGCCTATACCTCCCAGACCTACGATTAAAACTTTATCCTTATTTGTTACTTTAAAATAATTTAAAGCCATTCCAAAGCCTGTAGGTATACAACATCCGAATAAACATGCAGTCTCAGAATGCATTTTTTCTGGTTTTTTAATTAATCTATTTTCAGATATAACTGCAAAGTTTGAAAAAGTTGTAATTGGGCCAGCGTTATAAGTTTTTCCATTTTTATCGTTGATTGTAGTTCCACCAGCTTCACCACCATTGCATTTTATCCAAGTTAAAATTACGTTATCACCTTTTTTAATTTTTTTTACTGATTTATGTTTTTCTAATACTACACCAGATGCTTCATGACCAAGTAAATGAGGTAAATATTTATCTTTTCCTCTCTTACCTGAAATTTCAAATATTTGACTGCCACAAACAGATGTATAATCAATCTTGACTAAAACTTGGAATTTTTTTAATTTAGGTATGACTAAATTATCTTTTAATGAAATTTTATTTTTTTTTTCTAATACAAATGCTTTAAAATTATTCATTTAGTTTATTAATTATTAAAAAGGTCCTTTGAACCAATCCCCTGGGACATCATGATCTTTTTCATTTTCAAATTTAAGGTTTTTAAAGTTTTTATTTTTTAAAATCTGAAAAATTTTAATTAATATTGATTTGTGATTAAGATCAAATTTTTTAGTATAAAAATAGCTTGTAGGCTCAGGTATGTCATGAGCGGCTAACTTAGCAGGAGGCTGTTTTAAATATTTAAATATTTTTGTTGAAACTTGTGAAATTATTTCAGAGCCAAAAGAGCAATAACTAAATCCTGGATCGACAACTAATATTCTTCCTGTTTTTTTAACTGATTTTAATATTGTTTCTATATCAAGTGGTTTGTAAGTCCTGACATCAATTAATTCAATACTTATTTTAAACTTATTTTTTTTTAAAACCTCTAAAGCTTTTAAACTTTCAATAACCATATTTGAAGATGCAACAATTGTTATTTCTGATCCTTTTTTAATAACTTTGCTTTTACCTAATATTTTATTTCTATCGTTAAAATTTACAATTGATGTAGAGTTATGGAGCCACCTGTGTTCAAAGAAAATAGTTGGATTTTTATCCTCTATTGATTGTTTTAAAAGATGATAAGCGTCATGAGAGTTAGTAGGACATACTACTTTTAAACCAGGAATATGACAAAACCACGAGTGAAGATGCTGAGAATGAGTGGGGCCTTGGCCCCATCCTTTACCAACAATTAATCTTATTGTTATTGGAATAGGAGTTTTGCTTCCAAACATATAATACCACTTAGCAGCAGAATTAACTATTTGATCCATAGCTAATAAAAAAAAATCTACTCTCTGGTGTGATGCTATTGATGGAAATCCTTTTAGAGCTGCGCCTATTGAAAAACCTGTAATACCATTTTCAGAAGTGGGAGTATCAAAAACTCTTTTTGAACCAAATTCTTCAACTAAATTATTAGTTGTTCCAAATATTCTTTTTGGGTCATTTATTCCCAACCCAAAACAAAAAAGTTTTTTATTTTTTTTCATAGAGTCAAAAATAGCTCTATTTATAGCATCAGAAAATTTTATATTTTTATGCATAAATTCCTTCAAAAGCCAGTTTGTGAGATGGTGGTTTAAGTTTTTGAACATACTTGAAAGTATTATTAATATTTTTAGTGATTTTTGATTGAAGCTCAAAAATAGTTTGTTTTCCAAAATTATTTAAAATCTGCTTTTCTAATATATGAAGAGCATCTTTTTTTTTATAGAATTTTAATTCTTTCTTTGGTCTATATGATAAATCATCATCATTGTTAGGACCACAATGTTCAAGAAATCTATAAGTATTTATCTCGAGTAATGCTGGTTTGTTATAGTCTCTAACATAACTAATCAAATTCTTGGAAAGATTGTAAAAATTAGATATGTCATAGTCTTGAACTTTGGTTGACTTTACATCTAATGATTTGCAAAGTTGGTGAAGGTTTCTTTTTTTAGGCTGTCTTGGTTCTAAAGAGGAATAAACTGAATATAAATTATTTTCACAAATGAATAGAGTTGGGAGTTTTAACGTCGAAGCTATATTTATTGATTCGTAAAACGCTCCTTCCTCGGTAGCCCCATCGCCAAAAAAAGTAAAACTAATATCTTTAGTTTTCACTCCTTGATTAAATGAAAGTCCTACACCTATTGGGATGCTATTACCTACTATAGCAGAAGAACCCATGAAATTTTTTTTTAAATCAATTAAATGCATTGACCCACCTCTTCCAAGTGAACAGCCTTCTTTTTTTCCATATATTTCAGCCAACATTCTTTTTAAAGACCCGCCTTTTGCTAGGTAATGAGCATGGCATCTGTGTGTACTTATAAATGAGTCGTTTAATTTTGACAAAACTCCCATCATTGAAGCAACAACTTCTTGACCTATTGAGAGGTGTGTCGGGCATCTCATTTGTTGATTCGAGTACTCAGAAGATATCTTTTTTTCTACTTCTCTGATCATAAAAGATCTAGAGTAAAGACTTAAAAGTTCTTTTTTTTTTATTAAGGAATGAACCAAAAATAATCACCAGTATATCCAGATTTATTAAAAAAATTGACCCAATCATCAACAGATTTTATTGTTTTTGCTGTTAAATTCCATTTATACATTCTTTCCTTTTCAATATCATTTCTGTAAGCGTCAACAGTAACAAAAGATCCTTTTTTAGAAACTCGTTCTATTTCTTTAAGAGATGTAAAGCACTCCTCCTCATTAACATTATGAATAGTATTTATTGAAATAATATAATCAAAAGAATTATCCTCATAAGGAAGAGATCTACAGTCTGCAACTCTTAAGAAATCTTTGACTTCAATTTTTGAATTTTCAATAGCATATTCAGAAATATCAATCCCAGAAATTGTCAAACCTGGTATAGCTTGTTTAAAATCATATAGCATGAAACCTTTGCCACAACCTACATCCAATATTGAGGAATTTTGATTCAAGTCCCAATGATTTACAAAAGTTGGAACTACTGGGGTCCAAAATCTTGAATTATAGTTGTACCCTCCATAGCCAACCTCCCTAATTCCATCAAAAAAATCTTTTCCAAATTTCCTGGCAATATCTCTTTGTTCATCAGTCTTATTTGAAGCTCTATCATCTAGATTTCTTTTAGATTTTGGATAATTTATTAATAAGTCTATTTCTTTTCCCATAGTTTTATCTAAGATTATTTTTTTTCATCCAATCTACAGTAAAACAAGATGGGCTTATTATGCTTTTATCTTCTTTAATTTTTTTTGAAATTTCATTTATTGCATCACTAACAGAAAATTTAGGGTTAAAACCTAAGTCAATTATTTTTTTTGATGAAATTCTATAGCTTCTTGGATCATTTGATTCAGATATTTCAATTTCAGAATTATTTAAATTTTTAATCAATTTTGCTATCTCTAGAATTGACATATTTTCAAATCCTGCATTATAGCAACCTGATTCAATATCGTTTTTAATAAAAAACTCATAAACACTTACTAAATCATTAATATGGATATTAGGTCTAACTTGCTCTCCCCCAAATACAGTAATTTTTTTATTTAAAATGGACTGGTAAGTTAACATATTTACTGCAACATCAAATCTCATTCTAGGAGAAAGACCACAAACTGTTGCAGGCCTTATACAATTTATTATCATGTCATCTTTAAAGCTCATAAAAACTCTCTCAGCAATCATTTTAGTTTTATTATATGTAGATATAGGTTCTAAAGACAAATCTTCAGTTACTTGATCTTCAGTTTTAATGCCATAGACACTTCCGGAACTTGCATAAATAAATTTCTTAACTCCTTTTTTTTTTGACAAAGAAGCAATTTTGTAAGAACTAAGAACATTAACCTCCCATGATAAAACAGGATCTAAGTCAACACTTGGGTCATTAGCAATATTAGCTAAATGGATAACTGTATTTGCATCATCAAAATAATTCTCATATTTATCAATATCTCTAATGTCTCCTTTTATATTTGTAAGAAATTGATTTTCTTTCAATGGATTACCAAACCATTGGTTATCTATATTAATAATATTTGTGTATTCTTTTTTTAAGCAATTAACCAGTTTGGAACCAACATAACCACAACCACCAGTTATAATAATTTTTTTATCTTTTATGGACATATTCTAACTTTTCATTTTTCAATTTATTATAGTTTTTATTAATCCAACTCATAGTATCTTCTAAACCTTCATTTAAAGATATTTCAGGTTTCCACTTACACTGTTTTTTAATTTTGTTTATTGAAAGGATATACTGCTGGTCTTTTCCTTTCCTATCTTTAGATTCTTTAATAAGCTTATTATGATCAACTTTCATTTTTTTGGAAATAATTTTTACAAGGTTTTTAATAGAAATAAATTCTTCGGTTGATATGTGATATGTTTCACCAAGCTTGCCATTTATGATTATTTTATCAATAGCTTTACAAACATCTTGAATATGAATGAAGCTTCTAGTAGAGGTACCTCCTCCATGAAGAGATAGTTTTTTTTTATTTAGAATACTTAAAAAGGTTTTAGGTATAATTCTATATAAATCTTGATAAGGTCCATAAACGTTTGCTGTTCTTGTAAATATAACAGGAAAATTAAAATTATTAAAAAGTGCTTGTAAGTGATTATCAAAACACGCTCTAGAAATTGCATATGGAGTGGTAGGATTAAATTTAAATTTTTCGTTAATACCTTTTAGGGTTGACCCATAAACCTCTGGAGTTGAAAATTGAATAAACTTTTCAACTTTAATTCTAGAGTCAATAATTGTCTTAACAAAATCTACTTGTCCCAAAATATTAGTCTGATACCAATCACGAGGATTTTTCCAACTCTCTGCAACCATTCCTTGAGCAGAAAAATTTACAAATATATATTTATTTTTTTTTTGAAAAAACTTTGGTAAAGAACTGGTATCCTTATTAATATCAAACTTTTTGAATGTAACGTTCTTATTTAAGATTGGGTTTAAAATAGGTTTTTTAAAATTAGACCTGCTTAAAGCGATTACTTTTTTATTATTATTTAATAAATGGTTTATATAGCTGATACCACTGAATGAATTAGAGCCAATAACGACATATACGCTCATTAATTTTTACTTTTTATAATGTTGATTAAATAATGAAAGATGATCATTTGAACATCTTCTACTATTTGCATACTATTAGATTTTATATGGATATAATTTTTGGATAAATTTAAAGCCTCACCGCCGTCAAAGCCAAGTATAGAAAAATTATCAATATTGTTATCATTTGTGTAATTCAAAGCAGATAGTATATTAGGAGAATTTCCACTGCCTGATAGGACTATTAACAAATCTTTTTTATTACATTTATTTTTTAATTGTTCAGTAAATATTTCAGAATAACCAACATCATTTGCCAAACAAGTAATTACTGAATTATTACTATTGAGGCTTTCTATTTTAATACCATTTATTATGGAATTATTTCTTACTCCAAATATAAAATCATTTTCAATATGATTTGCGTTAGCTCCACTACCACCATTTCCACATATAAAAATATTAGAAGAATTAATATATTTATCCATAATAATATTCTTCAAATTTTTTATAGAGTCAAATAATTCGTCGTTGAGTAAGTCGTTTAACTCAGATTTGTATGCTTTGAAGTAAATTTTTGGATTGTCCATAAATATAAAGGTATAATTTTAAATATAATTAATAAATATTCTTTAAGTAAATTAAAACACGATTAATATAAACAAATTATACGAGATTAAAATTAAAAATTAACAATTTAAAAAATGAATTTAAATATTAATAATATTTCTGTATCTGTTTTGATACCAAATTATAATGATGCTGAAAGTATAGAAAATGTTCTATTTTCCATTATAAATCAAACGCTTAAACCTTTAGAAATATTGGTTATTGATGATTGCTCAGAAGATAATAGCATTGCTATAATAGAAAAATGTTCAAAGGAATTTAAATTTCCCATAAAAATAATTAAGAATAGTAAAAATATTGGTGTAATTAAAACAGTAAATAATAATTTAAAATACTTAAAAGGTGATTTCTTTTTTTTGGGATCTGCAAATGATAAGCTATTTAATAATTTTTTTTATGATGCTTTAAATACATTTGCTATTGATGATAGAATTAAAGTAGTATTTGGTAATGTTGTTGGTTTAGATAAAAAAAATAGGAAAATAAATTTTAAGCCCAGATCTTTAAATAAAAGTGAAATTTTAAGTCCATTGAAATACAGAAAATTTATATTAGAGGATAATCCTCTGGGTTTCTCTCTAACACCCAGTGCACTCTATCATAAATCGATATTTAGAAGTCTTATGTTTGATAATTATTTAAAATCATATGCCGATACATATTTTACAAATAATATTTGTCTAAATCATTATAGTATTTTTGTAAATAAAAGTTTTAGTTATTGGCAAATTGATCAAAAAAGTTACTCGCAAAAAAAAAAAATAATAACTAATATTCAAATATATATAAGATTTATAATTAAAGTGTTTAAAGAAAAAAAATTACCTATTTATGGATTTAAATATATATCTAGATGGATAATTTTTTACCCATTAAAATTTTTTAAATATTATGTAAGTCAATATTTTGGTTCAAACTAGTAATATCAACATTAAAATTAGCAATGTCTTCTTTGAACCATTCTTTAGGCATAATCACAATTTTTTTTAAACTGTTTGATAACGATGCGGCCCACCAGGAAAAAGTACTATTTGGAATTATAAAATGATCGCATTTAGATAATAATTGAAAATCATCATTTCTATTATCATTTATATCTTTAGCAAAGATAAAGCTGCCTCCTATAAAATTAATTAGTTTTTTTGAATAATTTTCATCATCTGAAAAAATAAGAAATAATGGATTATCAAGTTTATTTTTTAAAAAATTAATAGATTTACTATAGTATTCACGATTGATATTAGAGAATAACTTTTGATTTTTTTTTAGAAGATAATCCCCTCCTCTTATATGAATTCCAACTACATCGCTATATTGATCATATTTTTTAATTAAATTTTGCAGAATAATTTTTTTCTTATAAATTAAATTTTTTCTAATATTAGAAAACTCCTTTTCAAAATAGGAAATATTTTGCCAATAACCATAAAAATTAAAGCTATTATATGAATAGTAATTTTTATGTAACACAATAGAATTATCAGAGACAATATTAAATTTTTTTTCAAATTTAAATTTTATTAATAATTTGAAAAGATTAATTAAAAGAAATTTATTTTTAATATTACTTTCTTTCCAATTAATATTTGTGTCAAAAATGTCCCAGATATTTATCTGATAAGGAGCTAAGGTAGATTCTATATAGTTAACATTGGTATAGTTATGATTTAATCTGAGAGACTCTCCAAAAAAATATTGAAATAATTGGTTTCCCAATCCGCTTGTAAAATGAATTGTTAACATTATTGTAACATAATGGAATATATTTATTCAAAAAACAATCAAGACACAATTTTACATATTATTCATAAAAAAAATGATTTTTCTGGGAGGCAGGATATAGTCAATGAAAGTGAGTTTTTACAGGTAGCTCCATTAAAATTACAAAAGGATCAAACATTTAAACCTCATAAGCATGTCTGGGTAGAGAGTGAATATAAAAAAAAAATAGCTCAAGAGTCTTGGGTAGTTATTTCAGGGAGCGTTGAAGTATATTACTATGATCTTGATAATAATTTTTTAAAATCTGAAATCTTAATACCTGGCGATTGTACAATTACTCTTCAAGGCGGGCATAATTATAAATCTTTAGAAGATAATACAAAAGTATATGAATTTAAGACAGGACCCTATTTAGGTCAAAAATTAGATAAAGAATTTATATGAAGATTAAAATTAATATGGGTTGTGGAAAAAGAAACTTTGGAAAAAATTGGATACATATCGATCAATCTAATTATGATCATATTGATGAAAAGAATATTTTTAATTTTTCCTATAAAAATGTAGATTTAATATACGCTTCTCATCTAATAAGTTATTTTGACAAAGATGAAGTATTTAAATTACTTAGTTATTGGAGGGAAAAATTAAAAATAGGTGGGGTACTTCGTTTGGCAGTTCCCAATTTTAAAGCTATTTGTGATCTTTATACCAATGGAGAGAGTTTAAATTCATTTATAGGGCCTTTGTATGGAAAAATGTTATCTGGAAGTAAAGAAGTTTTCCATAAATATTGCTATGATGAGCAAACACTATTTCAACTTTTGGAAAGTGTTAATTTTAAAAATTTAAGAAAATGGGATCACAATTTAGTTGATCACGGCATATATGACGATCATTCACAAGCATATATACCTCATATGGATAAGAAAAAAGGTACTCTTATTAGTCTAAATATAGAATGCGAAAAGTAATGTCATTCGATAAAGTTTTTATATTTGAAAAAGAAGTTTCTAAATTTTTTGGAAGTAAATATGCTATTTCTACAGATAGCTGCACTCATGCAATAGAATTATGCTTGAGATACCTAAGTATCAAAAAAAAAATATATTTCCCAAAGCGTACCTATGTAGGTATTCCTTTGCTTGGTAAAAAATTAAATATTAAATGGGATTGGATAGAGGATAATTGGCAAGATTATTATTATATTAAACAAACAGATATAATAGATGCTGCTGTTCTATGGAAAAAAAATTCATATATTAGAGGGACGTTTATGTGCTTAAGTTTTCAATTTCAAAAACATATTAATATTGGTAGAGGAGGTATGATTTTATTAGACTCAAGAAAAGCATACGACTCTTTGATTAAAATGTCATATGATGGCAGATCAAGAGAAATACCTTGGAGAAAGCAAAATATAGGACAAATTGGATATCATTATTATATGACCCCAGAAAATGCAGAAAGAGGTATTAAAATTTTTAAAAAAAAATATAAACAAAAACCAAAAAAATGGAACTATATGGATTATCCAGATTTATCAAAAATGAGAGTATTTAAAAAATGAAAAAAGCATTAATTACAGGTATTAACGGGCAAGATGGAAGTTACCTATCTGAATTACTCATTTCTAAGGGATATGAAGTACATGGGATACTTCGAAGACATTCAGTAGCTGAAAACCAAGATATAAGAATCCAAGATTTAGATGTAAAAACTTACTATGGTGACCTTACAGATGAAGTGAGTATATTTAAAATTTTAAAAAAAATTAATCCAGATGAGGTTTATAACCTAGCAGCTATGAGTCATGTTGGTATAAGCAATGAATTACCCTTATTTACTCTGAGAACTAATTCTGTTGGTGTTATGAATTTATTAGAATTTACCAAAGAAGTTTGCCCAAATACAAAATTCTACCAGGCAAGTTCCTCAGAAATGTTCGGTAATTCAATAGATAAAGATGGGTTTCAGAGACTCAGCACTCCAATGAATCCAGTAAGTCCCTACGGTTGTTCAAAAGTATTAGCTTACAATTTAGTTAGATATTATAGAAAGGCCTTTAATAAATTTTATTGTAATGGAATTTTATTTAATCATGAGTCCCCAAGGAGAGGTTCGAATTTTGTTACCAATAAAGTAATAAAATCTATTGTTATGATAAAAAAAAATATAATCAAAAAATTAGAACTTGGTAATCTTGACTCAAAAAGAGATTGGGGACACTCAAAAGACTATGTTAGAGCTATGTATTTAATAATGGGATATAAAAGACCAGATGATTGGGTAGTTTCTACTGGTGAAAATAGATCAATAAGAGATTTCTGTAAATATGCGTTTAAAATATTAGATATGAATTACAAGGACCATGTAATACAAAATAAAAAATTTTTTAGACCTCTAGAACTTAAATATTTAAAAGGCGATTCAACCTCCACAAGAAAAAAACTCAAATGGAAACCTAGTTATACTTTTGAGTCAATGATTGAAGAGATGATTGAATATTGGATGAATAAGATTTCTTAATAAATTTATGGCTTTGTTAATTACTGGGGGTTTGGGATATATCGGTTCTCATATCTCAATTTTATCAAGTAATGAGGATATTGTAATTATAGATGATCTCTCAAATTCTAATTTGAATTATAAGGAGTGTCTTCCAAGAGCAGAAGTAATTACTGAAAAATTAAGTTATAAAACTGTATCAAAAGTATTTAAAAATAAAAATATTAGCGGAGTAATTCACTTAGCTGGATATAAATCAGTAAAAGAGTCCATTGAAAAACCAATTATGTATTACAAAAATAATATTCAATCCTCAATTGATTTGATTGAAGCAATGCATGACCATAATGTTAATAAGCTTATTTTTTCGTCTTCTGCAACTGTTTATGGTAACAATAATAAAAGTCCTTTAAGTGAGAAATCGCCAACAGGATACACTAATCCATATGGTCATACTAAAATCATTATTGAGGAGATCATAAAAGAAAATTGTAATAATAAAAATAATTTTAAAGCGATTAGCTTAAGATACTTTAACCCAATAGGTGCCGATAAATCAGGACTACTGTCTGATCAACCTTTAGGAGAGCCTTTAAATCTTATGCCTCTTATTGCTAATTCTATTTCTGGAAATCAGCTAAAAATTTTTGGAAATGATTATCCAACTCATGATGGCACATGTATTAGAGACTATATTCACGTCATTGACTTGGCCTACGCACATCTTCTGAGTTTAAATTATTTGGATAAAATTAAATATGATGTAATTAACATTGGATTAGGAAGAGGAATAAGCGTTTTAGATCTCATTAAAAAATTTGAATTGGCTAACAATGTTAAAGTTAATTATAGTTTCCATAACAGAAGAGATGGCGATGTAGCTGAATCCTTTGCAAATAATAGTAAAGCTATTAAATTATTAAATTGGAA
>MDSV01072829.1_pt1 | contig 24308 bp, 25 predicted proteins | sample 810851 | NCBI WGS metagenome assembly MDSV01 (sample SAMN05326640, study PRJNA326480) | marine metagenome | isolation source: seawater | place: Atlantic Ocean: North East | collected 2012 | reverse complement strand
AGAGGTTGATTTTCATACCACTCCACCATCAGCCTTACCTTAACACCTACTTTTGCCAACCGATATGCAAATCGGTAGTTTAACAAACCCTCAAGACAATTATGATTACAACATTTATAATAGTTCTCTTGCTTTATGAGTGGTTTAATATCAAATCCAGAAAATAATGTTCTTGGAAAACGAAGTTTCAGGACATTGAACGGGTGGAGTAATGAAAAAAAATAATCAGAAATACGCAAAAAATCATCACGAATAAGAAAACTAGATTTGCTTGAACGGATGATTTTAAACGCGTTTATTGGATTTTTAAAACCAATTATAGTTGGCAAAAATAATGTATTTTTTTTTTCTTCTTCAGTTAATGCATTAAGTATCCCCGGATAGTACCGGTCTTTGTATTCTCCTTTGTAAATACTCCCCTCTTCTTCAACCTCACTATTAATAACAAAGGTATCTAATAAAGTAATATGCGAATTTTGAGAGATTTTGACTCTTGCGCTTTTTGAACGACCAATAATTCTTAAACTAAATATATAAAATGCTTTCGTGAATGTAGCGAAAGGCGCTAGAACTCGTTTAACTTTTTCTTTAAAATTTTCGGAACAAGTAATTAAAATGGAATTATGTTTATTCGAATAATATTTTTTTAAAACTCCAGCAAGTGCACTATCAGATAAAATAATTTGCTCAATGTTTTTTTCTTCTATCAATTTTTTAATTAACAATAACTGACAACATCTGATAAATAAAGGACTGTGATATTTATTTCGGCTGGCAATGTTACTTACCACCCAGTGTATATTATCTTCTTTTCCAAGAGCCAATTTATCAATTAAAACGTGAAATTTGGTTCTAACTATAATTGCTATAGAATTGAGCAACTGATTTTCTTCAGATGACAATTTATCTAGGTTGAGAACTCTCAATTATCTAAATAACTAATCTAATTTCTTAATTACTTTAGCAGGGGCACCTGCTGCAAAACATGAATCGGGAAGAGATTTGGTAACTACAGAACCAGATCCAATAATAACATTATTCCCAATCGTTACTGGGCCAAGCACAATAACACCTGAACCAATAAAACAGCCACCCCCTACTTTAATATCTCGGCCCTCTGTTGGGGTTTCTTCTTCTGCATGATTGTCGCTAAGTGATATCCTAACCCCTTTATTAAATTTGTGAGTCCCTGTTAAAAACATACAGCTATGACCAACAATTGTATCATTGCCCAAGGTAATTTGTCCACTAATAACATTAAATATTGAGTTCATCGTTGAACAATTTTCTCCAATATGTACTCGTTTTTTATTACCATGTATATATGAATAATCTATATTATGAAAACCACACCATAAACCAATTTTAACAAAAAATAAACGTATCCAATACTTAAGTTTCAATAATAATGAACGATTTGATATTTTTGTATTTCTAATTGGATTAAGAAAAAAGTTTGATTTAAACATAAATCGTTATTGAGAATACAGTCTTAATTAGATTGCAATTATTGTACACGGCGCCCCATCGGCCCCTGCAATCATCAGGGGAAGCACAATTACCTGCGATATGCCATAAGTAAGATTCAAAAGTGACATATCTTCTATCAAAACAGTGGGTTCAGAAGCATAATTGCCACTTAAAAATTCACGATGTGCTTTACGCCCTTCTTCACGGTGAAGGCGGGATGTAATAGAAATAACATCCACACCCAGTGCACGAATATTTTGATAATTTGTTCTTAATCCTTCAGCTAAATCAGCTGACAAGCCAGGGTTGCTTTGCCAATACTTCGGATTACTTCTAAATGTTTCATAGCCAGTACGGATAAGCAGAAGGTCTGTTTCATCATTCAATTTGCCGGATATATCATCATAAGTCACTAAGTAACCATCTTCACCGGGTACATCTATTAATTGTGGTTTATTAAAAATCCAGTATGAGGCATCATAGTCCGTTAGCTTTTTACCATCCTCAAGAAAATGATAGGGTACATCCACGTGGGTGCCGGCATGATTGGGGAAGGATAATATCTTTGAATTGGCTGTGTGCCCCTCCTGAATAGACGATTGGGATTCTATGTGAATATTCTTTGCCCCGCCATATAATGGTGTATCATTGGCGAAGGGATGAGAGAGATAAATAGCACCTTTCATATTATTTTCCTTATCCTATCCTCCATCAACGTTTCAGCTAATATAAAATCAAATTCCTCATCGATATCTACTGCTTCATACCTATCAATAGGGAATAAATAAGGTTTAGTACCAATTCGATTTGAATTTTCAGTGAAACTATTTTGGCTGAAAATATAAATACAACTGTTCTCTTCGTAAATGTAAGGCAAGTTTTGGGTTTTTACTAAATCTTTTGGATTATGATTTAGTGCTTTATGATCATCGTTATACAATCTGGTTTGTAATGGAGTAACGGAAAATAATGAGTCATGTTTGTCAACCTTTTCAAAAAACACGTCTACAGCTTCTTTAATTGTCTGCGGCTTCACTAAGGGGTTTGTGCTGTGGGTTTGAATAAAATACTCCCCTTCGATTCTATCTAAATCATAGGACATAATCTGGAATGGCTCATCGGCATCAATATTCAATAAATATTCCGGGCGCATATGAATGGTGACATTAAAGTATTGCTGTGCATTTTCAGCAATTTCTTCTGAATCTGTATTGATAATAATTTCATCAGCAACATTGCTTTCATTCAAAGCATCCAGAATCCAATGGAACAGAGGTCGACCACATAATAATCGCATATTCTTCCCCTGTACTCGTTCAGAATGGGCCTTCATAAACAGCAATGCTTTTACTTTTTGGTCTGCCAATCTATTTCTTTATTTTAGAAATGAAATCTGCTTCTGTTGCAATGGTTTCAGCAAAGAATACCATGTCATCTCCATAAGCGTTGAATGTGTAGCCTTCAGCTATACGTTGAATAAGTTCTTTATGGTTGGAATGAACTACATGAAACCCACCTGGTTTATCGCTTTCGTTTAAAACCTTATTCACTTTTTCTAAGGCTTTAATAACAGTAGGATGATTCCACTGCCCAGGCACATCCAGAGACCCTGAAAGATCATAGGGCCCAATAATAAATCCATCTACAAGCTCTAAGGATAAAATCTTTTCCAGATTGTTTACACCTTCAATATGTTCAATTTGGGGAAAAAACATTGTTTCTTTATCAGCCCACTTTTTATACTTTTCAAACCCAATCCCATAATTCTGAGCTCGGCCTAAACCCACACCTCGGCTACCGCTCGGCGGATAGTAGAGTGCATCAATGGCTGTTTGGGCGTCATTCAATGTGTTTACCATGGGTACAATTACACCATGTGCTCCAGCATCCATAGCTCGTTTAATAAGTAGTGGATTGTTAGCCCCAACACGAACCAAAGGTGTAACACCATTCCTTTCAATAATCTGGATAAGATTCAGACACTGATGATGATCAATGACCGTATGCTCCATATCAATAACCAGCCAATCGAAGCCTGCGTTGGCCATAATCTCACAAGTCTGGGTAAAGCCGAATGAAATCCAAGAACCAATGGTTAGCTCTTTAGACTTAAGTTTAGTTTTTAATGATGATTTTTTCATAGTATTCCATCTTGCTTATGAGGATAAGGAAAAATATTCTCCAAGCCACCGTGTAAAATCTTTATTCGGCGTTATCCCATGTTTAAGCATGTTACCAATGCCTTTGGTTAAAATTAGTTGGTAGGTATTACCAGTGTTTTTTTTGTCCTGAGAAAGAGCCTTCTCAAATTCTTTAACGGATAAATTTTTTATGGTAGACCCGGTAAAAATCTGTTTTAATTGAAAATGGACACGCTGATAAACATCTTTTTCAATAAATCCCAATTTAACTGAGATAAAATTAGCAATATCCATGCCAAAGCTCACAGCAATGCCATGGGGAATGGTGTAATTAGTTAAAGACTCAATAGCGTGACCAAAGGAATGTCCATAGTTAAGCAATAACCGCTCGCCGCGGTCAAATTCATCTCTTTCGATAAAGCCTTTTTTAATTTCAAGATTGCGTTTAACCAAAATTAGCAGGGCTTCTTCATCGGTGAATGCTTTTTCATAATGCTCTTGGTAGAAAATAAAATCATCTTCCCCTGAAACTAGGTAAAAGTGCAACATCTCGCCCATACCGGATTTGAAGTCCAGCTGGGGCAAAGATTGCACAAGCTCAGGAATGATGAAGATTTTTCCCGGCGGATAAAAATTACCAAGCTGGTTCTTATATTTACCAATATTGATTGACGTCTTACCCCCAATGCAGCTGTCCGCTTGGGCCAGTAAAGTGGTAGGGAAAAAGAGCCATTCCACACCGCGGTACATTATTGAAGCTATGAAAGCAGTTATATCTTGAGTAATACCACCACCTATAGCAATGAGACGATTATTTCTGCGAAAACGGTTTTCAATCAACTGCTCAATAATGGGCATCAGCGCAAGATAACTTTTCTGCTCCTCAGTGGCATCGATAAGAGCATGTTTGTTTGTAGTAATAAATTGTTGAACATCCTTATCCAGGTAATCAAATACCTTTCTATCTACAAAAATGACATCATTTGGCTGCAGCTCACTATGGAGGGATTCAAAAATAGACTTTCTGAAAAATACATCATAATTCCGAATAGAACTTTTAATGGCCAGACTAGACAACTGAGAACCCCCCATCCACAAGGATATTTTGTCCGGTAATATATGTATTCAGATTACTGCAAAGAAACAGTACTACTTTGGCAATTTCATGGGGCTCGGCAAGGCGCTGAATTGGTATTTGGCTTGACAGTTCTTTTATTTCATCAAGTGACAGAGAATGCTTTGTTAGATCAGTGCGGGTAAATCCTGGCGAAACGGCGTTCACCAGTATGTTCGATGCAGCATATTCAACAGATAAAGACCTAGTAAAGCCTACCAGTCCAGTTTTGGATGTGGCATATAACGCCCTTCCCTGTTTGCTGATTTGGCTCCAGATTGATGCAATAGAAACAATCCGGCCATACTCTCTTTTTATCATGCTGGGAATAAGTGTCTGGACAACCATAAACGGCGCCGTCAAATTAATACTTATAAGACGCTGATATTCTTCAAAGGAATATTCTTCATAGGGCTTGATAATATTAATGCCCGCATTGTTAACGCAAATATCAATAGTATCCATTTTCATTAATTCATATATGAAAGAATCAATGCCGTCCTTCGTATTGAAATCTGCCATGAGCCATTTTTCCTGTGGATTGTTGTTACTAGCAGACAATTGCTCAATTTCATCAGGTTTGGTACCAGTAAGTACAACATGTGCACCAGCATCTAAAAACGCATCAGCAATAGCTCTACCAATACCTCGGGTGGCGCCGGTGATTAACGCTGTTTTACCTGATAATTCAATGCCGGTTCTCACTTGACAAGCTCCAGGTCACGTAAAATATTATTTACAGCTGCTATTTCCATGTCTCGGCGACACTGGACGGTGTAGGTACTGATGTGGGGTGTGAGCAATACCTGGTCATATTCTGTCAACTTACCTTTGTAGGGCTCCTTCTTGAACACATCCAGCCAGGCAGAAGCAACTTTATTAGAATCTAAAGCCTCTGAAAGTGCATCTTCATTGATAAGATTTCCACGGGCAGAATTCAAGATAATTACACCATCTTTCATTATTTCGAATTCCGCTGCAGTTAGTATCGGCTTGATCCCGCCAGCGTGCAACGTAATAATTTCTGCTGATTTGAGTCCATCTGTGAGTTCCAATAATTCTTCACCAAACTGCAAGTCATCTTGACTTACAACTGGATCACAAATCTTAACCTGTGCCCCCATGGCACTAAACAATTTGGAAACTCTTAGACCAATGCGACCATAACCAATAATAAGTATATTTAAATTTTTCAAACCCATACCAATGGATTTTTTCCACTGCTTTTGATGCATTGCAACATTGGCTGGCAAAATAGAACGTGAAAGAATTAAGGCAGCAGTAAGCGTCATCTCGGCCACAGCATCTGTAGGGCCTTCCGGAGTATTGGAAACTTTGATACCGGCCGTTTTAGCAGCAGCTAAATCCACATTATCCATTCCAATACCAACTCTGGAAATGGCTTTTAACTCTGGGCAGCTCTTAAATACATTTTCATTTAAAGGCTCTAACCCTGCCAATAAACCATTTACACCCTTCAAATGGGATATAATTTCAGTTTCGGTCAATTTTCTTCCATAAGGGTTTTCTACAATTTCGATGCCTTTCGATTTTAATATATCCAAGGGCGCCTTATCGACAGCGGCAAAAGATGATGTGCTAATGCCTATTTTCATATAAATAACTTAATTGGCAGGATATTCAGCAACACCAATAACCGCATCACAGATGGCTAAAAGCCAGATATGATGCACCATTTCAACAATATTGTAGGCTCGACTATTAACCCATAAATTAAGTTCACCGGTAGATTTTAGCGGGTTGTTTTTATCAAATCCGGTAAAGGTAATCACTTTATAGTTTTTTTCTTTGGCCGTTTTGGCCGCATTCACCACGTTGGGTGAACGGCCACTGGAACTGATAAGAATTACCTGGTCACCTTCATCACCATATATTTCAATTGCTTTTGCCATCCAATGCTCATAACCATAGTCATTGGCCAGACAAGTAATCAGATCTGCTTCATTGAAATTTACCATGCGTATGTTGGCATTTTTGCTGAAATCCACTGCTACGTGACTAGCCATGGCTGCACTGCCGCCATTACCCAGAATCATCGTTTTCTTGCCATTTTCATGTACAGTTTCAAGCTCCTGTTTTATTTGCAGCAAATCGCTGAATATAGTTTCATCAAACAGCGTATTTTTATACAGTTTAAAATATTTTCTTAACCAAGTTTCGTTCATTTTATTTTCCATTTTCATATGTTTTATCAATGAGTTTCATCACGGCCATTGCATGGCCTGAACTACCAACACGAATCGAAGAATTATTTTTTATAGCCTTCAAAAAATAATTTATTTCCGATGTCCAGGATACATCCGTTGGAAAGGTGATATGTTTTTCATCAGCCCAAGTAGCCATCGGGGCAGTGGTCCTATTCTTTGCAATGGACAGTGTTTCTTCGCCATAGGTACCAGAAGATGTCTTTAAACCATTTAGTACCATATAACCTTTTTCTAGGAATATCTCTAGTGAAAACAGGTGCCGCCACTGGGTCATGGTGGAGTGCAGGGATGCTACAACTCCTGTTTTTGAATTTTTGTAAATGGCAAAAACGTTGTCTTCAATATCCTTTTTTTTCCAGTAAAGATTTGATACATCTGCCTGCACAGTATCAAATTCACCTCCAAGCATGAGAAATAAGTCCAGCATATGAATGCCCTGGTCTATCAATATGCCTCCTCCAGCAAGTTTATATTGCGCACGCCAAGTATTAAAAAATGTTTTGTCCACACTCTTACCATACCGCCCACGCATCCATAGCACCTTTCCATACTCTTTTGAATCAATAAGTTTTTTTATATGACGTATGCTTTCATGATGGCGATGGTTAAATCCATACATAAGCTTTTTACCCGACTTATTTTCAATTTTTTTTATTTCCTTGACCTCCGCAGTATTCATGGCTGGCGGTTTTTCGCAAAAAACATGTTTTCCAGCATTCAAGGCTTGAACAGTTAGTGGTTTATTCAAATAATTGGGAGTACAAATAAAGACAGCATCAATTTCCGGATCATTAATTATTGTTTTCTCATTATCCGCTACTAAATAATTTTGAAAGTTAATTTTTTCATTATTCTCATAGATAGATTTCACTTCCGCAAGCTTAGAAGCATTAATTACACCTGCCCTAATCTGACCCATTTTACCATAACCAATTATACCGATTTTCAGCATAAACTATTCAATCTAAGGCAGACTTGGAAAATAATAATTAATCTCATATTGAAATCTTATCAAACTCTTGAATTCTTAAAATCTATTTCCACAACTTATTTTACCCAATTAACCTTTCTTTTACTAATCTGACATTTTGAATGATTTCACTACGGTTAGTAGAAAACAAAGAGGGAAACCAGTATAAAACCCCCATTAATAAAACCATGTAGATTATTCCAGCTGTTATTACCGATAATACTACATCCTCTATTATGTCGTTTGCAATCAAAGTTGCTAAACCTGCTGCCGTACCGATAATAAAAACTGAAATGAACTGATGACCTAACATTTTTAAAAATGAAATTTTTAAAAATTTCACATTAAACCAGAGTATTAAGTTTTGACCAATTATCTGGACCAATACCATTTTAAGCGCCAATCCTGTGGAACCAAGATTTAATCCCAACTGTTCTTTAGGCGCAAGAAATAGAAACGTGACCAATAATCCAAGTAATGAAATAGATATTCCTATATTTCGATAAAGCCTGGTGCGAACCGTGGCAAAATAAACGGCACTATTTAACTGACCATAGGTCTGATGAATCGGATAAAGCGACATAAGCGCCAATGGTACAGCCGCTTCCTTAAAACGCGCTCCACCTACGATAATGCTCATTTTATCAGCCTGAAAGAAAAAAAAACACTGATACAAACCGCCACAGAATATAACATGGGCACAAAGCGTAAAAACAACCTGCGCATTTCATCCAGTCTGTTCTCTCCATAAGCCCTGGCTATTTCACGCTGAAATAATGGCGTCATAGATTTAGTAAACAGAAAACATAAGGATCCAACTTTGAATGACAGGCTATACAAACCTTGTTCCGTAGATCCTCCGAACATTTGAAGCAACCATCTATCTGCAAAACCCAAGGGCAAAGCAAGTATCCCTCCAACAAATAACGGCATAGAAAACTGGTAAAACTCACTACTGTAATTCTTTATAAGTGTTTTATTTAATCTTTCTGTGGGGAAAAGAGTAACACCGCTTTTTTCTAAAACCTTCCACCAGAAGAAAACCATAACAATAGAAATAATGAAATGATATATGAAGAATATCAACAGACTAATCTTTCCCAGGAGAAACAATACCCCCAAAAAACAAAAACCAAATAATCTTTGCTTGATTACTGCTAATTCACCTTTCACTGTTAGACCATAAGCGTCTACAATTTTGTACACAATTTGATTCAGCCAGTAAAGAAACCCCCAAAAAAGCCCCAACCAGATGAAACGAGGCTCTTGGTCTATCCATATAATTCCCTGCTTATTAATCGTGAACATTGTGGCTACAAAGAAAACCAGAATAAGACTCATAATAACAAAGAAACCCCAATAGAACCTTATTAATGCAGGTTCCTTCAGTCTCTGTGATAATTTCGTATAAAAAGCTTCAGATGTACCCATGTCAAGAAATCCGACCAGTCGCATAAAAGAATCGGTAATAAAATTAAAATTACCGTAGGCATTAACGCCCAAGGCTCGAGGCACTATTGCAGCAGAAAGTAGACCAATTGGAATACCAACAAACTTAGTACCAAGTTTATAGAAATATCTCTTTCTTAAAGAGTCTTCTGTATTTGTTTTAATATTCAATATTTAAATTATTTTTATTTTAAACATTCTTCATTAATTGAAGTAAAGAATTATAACTCATATAACATTGCTTGATTCCAGCTTTGTGCCGATCAAAGAAACTATTAAGCTCATGCGCATTTGCCTTGGTTGGCCCCAATTTATTCCCAAGAAAAGGTGTTCCGGATTTAAGTCTTTTCGATCTTGAAGTAGCCTCAAGGCTAGCTTGAATAATGGTTTCATAATTTTTTATATCTGTCTTGGATTGATCGGTCCACATTGAATAGTATATGTCTTTTAATACAGATTCCATATTATTAACCATGCTCGAAAAATCCAAAAGAACACCCTTTCTTCTTTCTGCCAATTCAAGAATATTTTTCAGGTTTTTGTCGTAATAATTTACAAGTAGCTCTCTATCCCTGTTTTGATTCCAATTAGGGTTGCGCCTTTGATAATTAAGCCAAGACATAATAGCTTCCTTAGGTTCTCTAACCAAATAAACAAACTTTACTTGTGTACCTTTACTCTCTACCAACTGAATATTATTTAAAAAAGAATGTAGATTATAGTTGAAAAATTCAGGATGTATTTTTTCAATCGAAAAAGACTGGTATCTTAATTGATCAGAATTTAAATCTACCCCATCTAAAATATTAAAATCAGGAATGTTAACCCAACGAAACTTTGAGTTCTCAAACTTTTTACCCACAACAGGGATGTTGACTAAATCGTTAGGATAGCGCCCTCCAGATAGCCCCAGAGTGCTATAGACAGTGGTGGTCGGTTCATAATTAATTTTAGGATGGCATCGAATTGCATCCAATAGCCATGTACTACCTGATCGAGGAATTGCAACTATAACCAAGATACTTTTTGGCAACTTCCTTGGATAGGTATAATGCTTAATAATACCATGAATTCTATTCATCCTATATTTTAACGCTTTATAATATTTCATTTACCTGAATGTCGAATGCTTTATGAACTCATTAATCCATGAGATGATTTTATTTTTTTACTAATAACCTCCCACACGGGTAAGTCAGGAGTTCCATCTATTTTGATAAAATTGTGTTTAAACTTATTATAGCTTGGAATATCCATGGAAAGTTCCTTTTCGAGATCAATATCAATTTCCTTTTCAGAAATATTAATTGATGCTTTCCCAAAATAAATGGCTAAATATTTTACATACCGCTCATAGATCGACTCTTTAAATTCATCTGTAATAATAAAAATGATAGGTTTTTTGTACAATACAGCAAAATTTATTGAAAAGCTACTATGAGCAATTATAAAATTTGAATCTCTTATAAGTTCATTTGTCTCACCTCTAATTACTTTCCTCCCATCAAAATAGTCAGTTATATCATCATAATGTGATCGTGGGTGAGCAGCAATTATTACATTAAAGCCTGTTTTGCTTTCTAAATAATCAAAAAACGTACACAATGTTGGGTAATATTCTTCCGGTGTTGTTACATGGATATTTGCACGATAATTATCAGGATGAAAAGGATGATACTCATCTAGAAAAACAATCGAATTATTACTTATCGCTTTACCCTTAGATTGGTTCAAATAAATGTCATAATCCAGAGTATGTATGAATAATCTCTCTGTTGTAGAATCAATTAATGGCCCCTTCAATAGACTCTTTGCACCTCCAGCGAATACATACGTTGCTGGTTTTATCTTTAATAAATTTGTGATTCTTTTTGTAATTAATAATTTGCTAATTAGGTTTCTAATTGAAAAGTTTGATAGTCTACTTAAAAAGAATTCAAAATTTCTTTGATTGGCTGGATAAATTTCACTTAGGTTGGGGAAAAACCGATTTTGAGAGTAGGGAATATTCTTTTCTGATATTACCTTAAAAATAAATAATGTTTCGATTCTGTATTTGACAAGATTAATAATAAATGTATTATCACCAAGACCATAAAGGGCATTAACAATATCTTTCTTCTTTTTAAATTGGACAAGGCAATCTATTAACATGGAATCTGCAGGAACTAATGATTCATAAATATCAGAAAATAAAATTTTGCTAATATCCCATATTTCTACGGTGAACCCTTCATTAATAAACACTTCAACACCGAATCTTACGTAGTCCCTTTCATTAAAGGGTGACTCAACTATATAGAGCATCCGAATCATTTTTTTTTCATCAATTACCTAGCAGGTTTGGAATCTATATCCAAATCAATATCAGTTGATCGATTTTTCGGCATTTCATAAGCAAAAATACTTGGAACGATAAATTCATTGTGCTCTTAATAAATAATTATAAATATTATTTTTTTTAATTTTCATTTTTGCATTAACAAAAAAGCTTTTTACTTAACTCAGCATAATCGCTCACATCTTTCTTTAACCAGATTGGAACCGCAACTGATTTTTCCAAGAGGTCTTTAGTTTTTTGGGAATGCTTTATCTGTTTTTCATCTAATGCATGTTCCCAATATGCTGTACAATGCCATTCCATAGCGTCTGGGAGATTTTTAGTTCCAAAGCCTTCGTCGTTCAGAATTTTAATATACCTATCTTTATCATCAACAGACTCAGTAAAGAAAATAAATGTGTCATAAATAGGCTCACTAAAATCAGGTATTTTTCGTGTTTTTATTGTTTTAGGAATATTTTCCTCAAAAGAAAGATAGCGTGCCCTGTTTTCATTAATGATATAATCCAATCTTCCCAGTTGTACCTTTCCCACCGCGGCTTGCATCTCTGTCATACGATAGTTGAAACCATAAATTGTTTTAGTATCTTTACCTCTTGGAAGGTTAGGATTATTTTCATGACCATGATCATGATATTCTCGGGCAAATTTATCTAAAGCTCCATTACTGGTAACCACCATACCACCTTCTCCAGTGGTAATTACTTTTCCAAAATCAAAACTTAATGCACCAACATCACCGATTGTACCTAGATATTTCCCATCATATTTTGCACCAACTGCCTCACAGTTATCCTCTAATACTTTTAGCTGATTCTTTATTGCTATTGCCATTATGTTGTTCATATCTACTGGAATTCCAAGCATATGAACAGGCAAAATAACTTTTGTTTTTTCTGTAATAAGAGACTCGCAATCAAGAGGATCCATATTCATTGTATGATCAACATTTGCAATAACAGGAACTGCCCCACAATCCAAAATAGCTTCAACAGTGGCAATGAAGTTAAAAGCTTGGGTAATCACCTCATCTCCAGGCTTAATTCCCAAAGATTTTAAACCTATTTTAATGGATGCTGTCCCAGAAGACACTGCTAAAGCATGATTACATTTAAAGTGGTTTTTTGCCATTACTTCAAATTCACGAACATTGAAATTTTTACGCATTGCATCAAAGCCATGTGCAAATAAAATTCCACCATCTTCAAAAATTTGATTTACTGCTTCTTGTTCTTTTTTTCCAATCAATTCAAATCCAGGCATATTATATCATCCTAATTACTATTCATTTTAATAAATTTTTTACTAAATATATCTGCAAGTAATACTACTGATGAATGAATATTACTTGCTGCATATTCTTTAAATACACTAGCGTCGCACACATATAGACCCTTTGTATTATCAACTTCAAAGCTAGAGTTAATAGCATTATGTGTACCACCAATTAAATGGGCACCACTAAAAGTATTTTTAAAAATATACCTTTCTGGGTCTTGTTCCATTGTATACTCATCTTCTATCTCTTCTATGTGATTACTTAATGGCTCAGAGCGTAGTAATACCAAACAATATTGTAACGCTAATTTCAGTAACTCAACATCATTCTTTGATGACAAATATCCTGGATTAATAGCAGTTTTTTGCCCTCCTACAGTGAGCTCTCCTTTAGATTCTGGATTTATAGCATTGATAGAAATTGAAAAACCTGGCTTGTCACTAAAAAATTTTCCATCACTTTTATATCTCACAGATTCAGTGTATTGAACCACCTGAATCCTTGTATCCACTACGCCATCATGGTTAAGGTCTAGATGCGCGGCTGAAGTTGCTCCCGTTCCAGTCATTAAGCTGGATTTTCCAAAAATATGCTTAAACATTAGCAAGAACTTTCTATAAAAGTTATAATATATCTCATTTAATGAGCCTATGTTTTTATTTGTGATGACATTAATTCTTAGATTTGTATGGTCTTGTATTTCAGTTCCTATGACAAGATTCTTAAGAATATTATTTTTCCCATTTTTATTGCGATGCGCGGCTGTTTGCAACAAACCACAAGTACCGATAACACCACCAGATAAAATAACATAATCGGAGCTAATTGAACGAAGGTCTGTTTTTACACCAGTTACTTTTCCACTATCATTAAATAATATATCCTCAACATTTTCACCAGAAATAACTCTAAATTTCTTTTTTGCGATAAGAGATAAAACTGATGTTCTAAAATATTTTCTTGCAGTATTAAGAACAGCCCCACAGGCTTCTTTATTAGAAATATTTACATCTCCAATAGGTATTTTTTTTTGGTTTAAAGTTTCTAGAAAGTCCTTATCAATAATGTTCTGATGAGCCGTTCTTAAATTAATTTTATTTTTGGCATTTCTATCTAATGAAAATATTTTGTCATAGCTAATAAGTAAATCTTCGTAAGAAGCAGCAAAATTTTTTAATATTGAATTCCATTGCAATTTATTTCCTAGCGTGTGTACACACCCATTTATGACGGATGCCCCTCCTAATACATTTGATTCATAAAATGGAATATGCCGACCATCGGCCAACTCAAATTCTCTTTGCGAGAGATATTTTGTCTTAATATCTCTAAAGAGAATACCAATCATTAATGGTATTTTATAAATTATTGGATAACTTTTAAATTGACTTTTTTCAATCACAATAACCTCAAAGTATTCTTGAAGATTATTTGCAATGGTTATTCCCGCAGTTCCACCACCAATAATTATTACTTTCTTTTTAGCTGTCATAAACTTTGCGACTCTAGTATGCCTGTTTTATATATGCTTCGGGCTAGCTCAAGATCAAATGGAGTATCAATATCAATAGCATGACTTTGGGGGAGCATCATAACCTCTGGATTCTCACCTATCAAATCACCTGTTTCTAAAAACGTGTCTACATTAGAGATGTATATTGCGCCGTCAATAAATATTGTATGGCAAAATGATTGCCTACCAGAATGACTACTACTTTTTAATCCAATTTCTATTCTTTTATAGCTTCCATCATCATTTTGTATTAAACAATCGTTAGGATGTTGCATTAATTCACAAGCCGAAATCAAGTTGTTTTTCCTTGAGTTATTAAACAATTTAATAGCTTGATCTAAATCATTTGCTGTCCTAAATGGTGAGGTTGGTTGCAACAGAACTATATTATTAGGATATTGATTGTTGTGCAATTTATACCAATCCAGTGCATGTATAAGAACATCTGATGTGCTAGCACTGTCTGTAGATAGAATTTTTGGCCTTATGAAGGGCGCACTGACACCTTTTTTAATTGCTAATTCGATTATTTCATTATCATCTGTACTGACTATCGTGCTACCTAATTCAGATGATGCTAAAGCTGTTTCCATGGTAAACTGAATCATTGGCTTTCCATCAATGAGTTGCATATTTTTACCTGGAATTCCTTTTGACCCTGCTCTTGCAGGAATTACTGCGAAATAGTCATGCATCTATTATAATTTTTCCACTGTCTGGCGGTATTCTGCCCATTGACCAACGTCTATCCATGCATCATCATCAATAGGGAAAACTCCCACTTTTTTTTCTTGGTTTTTGGCATCTTCAATCAAATGAGTTATATGGTAAAATTTATCTTTGGGTATAAGTTTTAAAATATTTGGGTTTAAAACATACAATCCTGTATTAATCAAAAAGTCATATTTCGGTTTTTCATTGATATGAGAGAGATGGCCATCTCTATTGAGTTCGCACGTTCCATAAGGTATGATATACTCTTTCGTAGAGGCCACTAATGTTACATCATAACCCCCTTTTAAATGAAAATCATAAACATTTTCATAATCTGTCTTTATGATGATATCACAGTTTGTTACAAAAAACGGGCATTCCAGAGCGCCATCTAAATACCGCAAACTACCCGCGGTGCCCAAAGGTTCTTTTTCTTCAACAAATTGAACATTATAATTGGGCTGTAGTTCATCAAAGTAAGCTTTTAGAATTCTACCTTTGTAATTTATTGTAAGGTAAAAATCATTGCATCCTATTGGGTTAAAACGTTCAATAATATGTTCAATGATAGGTTTTCCATGAACTGGCACCAAAGGTTTTGGTAGTACTGTAGTAAAAGGTTCCATTCGAGTTCCTAATCCCCCCGCCATGATGACCACTGGAACATCATCCAGCGATGATTTCTTTTCTACTTCCTCACCCAAATTAGACCAAGTTAAATAATTTATTACTTTACCCTCATCATCAATCACCGGAATTAGATCTAGTCTTTTTTCTTTCAAAAGCTTCTCTACATCTTTATCCGAATAGCTTCTATTTAAAAGCGTCGTAGGCTCAGAACAAAAACAGTTTTCTATACTTTCTGAAAACTTTATTCCTTTTAGAATGCTGCGACGCAAATCACCATCGGTAAGAGTCCCAAGAAGTTTTTTATTTTCATCCACCACTAGAAGACATTTTTCAGCAGTTTTGTCCAGTACCTTCATAGCATCTTTTATAGTGATTTTTGGCTGTACTGTTAAATTTTTCATTTTCGTTGATAAACGAGCTCAAAAGCTTCTGCCGCTTTGAAGCCACTTTGACTTCCACGAAAAATGGCTAATGCATGAATTGTTTTTTCGCTTCTGGGAAATGGGTGAGCTTCAATCTCGCTCTCATATATTTTCATTATTTCAACCTTTTCATCAAAATATTTGGCTATATCAATGAACACGCTGGGTTTAAAGCCTCCTCTATCAGCAAAATTAAATTCTGTTTCAGATGGCGTCTCATACATCATTACTTTTTTTATAAAAGGATACCGAAACCACTTTAAAGTTGACTGAACAGCCTTAGCTATTATTTGATGGTCTGTATGAACATCGTTAATAAACGGCATATAAATTATATCTGGCTCCACTTTATTATAAACATTAGAGATTTCACCTATCAAATCGGATAAAGGTAGCACATCTATTTTTGTTGTGGGTAATCGAAAATTGAATACATCAGAAAACCCATATTTTTTTGCAACAGTATCAATTTCATTATCGCGCTTAACAACCATATCCTTTGCCCACCCATTCTCTTCGTCTATACCCGTAACAATTAACCAAAAGATTTTATCCCCCTCATGCTTATGTCGCATCAGGGATCCACCGCAACCTAGCGTTTCATCATCTGGATGTGGAGCAATAACTAATACTCTAGACATTTAGCACAACTTTTGTTTGACATACCATTTTCTATCACTTATATCCACAGATTCAATACTTTTTCTGATTTTTATTGAAGCAGAACTGTCACCATAGGGATTGACAATATTTCCAACCTTTTGAAGATAATTTTTATCAAAAGCAGCTTTTTCCAATGAATTAATAATTTCATCAATCCCATAGGAAACAAATTCAACATTGCCTGCATTTAATCTGCCTTTCTGACGATTACCAATATTAACTACAGGTAATTTATAGTGGGGTGCTTCACAAATTCCCATACTTGAATTACCTACTAATACTTTAGCATATCGCATTAGGTTTACAAACTGCAATCGTGGCAATGTTTCTAATGTAATAAGCCAGTTTTTATCATAATAATTTGCTAGAACTTTTTTCATTTCATGCGATCCAGGATCAGAATTTGGCGGTATATAAATAACTTGGAAATCATACGTATTACAAAATTTCTCCAAAGATTCAAGTGTGATTTCCATCTGCCGTCCAGAGGATTCAACTTCAGAACTTAGTGGATGCTTTATAAGTACAATATAATTTTTGTTTTTAATACCTAATAGATTCATTAATTCTGACTTTTCAATCACTGATACAAAATCAATGTTAGCAAAAGCTGGATGCCCTGTGAAAAATATACGAAAATCTTCCTCTCCAATTTTTTGAAGGTTTTCCGCATAAGGCTGTGAGGTGCAACAATGAATGTGGGCCAACTTGGATACGGCAAAACGAATAGGGTCATCAGCATTGCCATAAACGGGGTCGCCGCCACCAATATGCACTACTAATTTTTCCATATAATTACCAACAATCGCTGTAGCAATACTCTCCTCTCTATCACCCAATACCAATAAAAAGTCAGGATCTATCCGTTCGACTGTTTGTGTTAATCCTTGTATCAAAAGCCCTGTTCCCTTACTTCTTTGAACGGCCCTATCTGTAGATAGTAAGGTATCAACTTTATCCTCAATTTGAAATCCATCTTCTATAATTCGTTTATACGTATTATTATGCTGGTCTGAAAGATGAGCACCCGACACCACAAGGAATAATTCATGGTTAGCTTTTTTAAGTTCTAATAGGACTGGATATAGGATATCATAATCAGATTTGATACCTGTTAAGCATAATAATCTCATAATGTGTAAAACCTTTCCCAATCATTACCCACGTTAAGAATAAAATCAAGGGCAGATATATTATTTACAAAACCAACCTTTGGATATAACTGCGAATATTCCTGAGCAAAAGTGTTTTTTAGATAGGTTATATTTATTTGGTTTTTTTTAAATGCACTTTCATTTAAGTATTCTTCTCCACCTGGTCCGCTTAAATAGTTTTCAGCATTTAAATTTTTACATATATTCAATATTAAATCTGACTTTTCACCCTCAACATCTAAATGAGACTGTCTTATAATTTTTGTATCAATCTTAAAATATGCACGGCATATCGTTTCAATTATTTTAATATTTAATTCCACAAGACTTTCAAAATTCTGTTCTAAAATATTTTGAATATGATTTGTAAAAAACTCATAATTAATTGATTTCCCATAATTTAGTTTAATACTCTTAATATGTTTTTTTGACCACCCTGTGTTTACTGGTTTTACTTCTTTTAATTTATCACCCAAATGAGCAGACACAGGAACTGTCAGCCAAAAGCGTCCGTTACTATTTTTAAGTTCATTCCTATTATGCAATCCATTTTTTTGAAACTGAACATTATCTAAAAAAACAAATGTGTCAGCCCTTGCTATTTTAGAAAAGTAAGGAAGCCATGGCATATATTGGGGTTGATGAATACTTACAATCATTTAAACATCAAAGCACTCAATAAATTTGGTGGAAATATATTCTGCATCACTGACTGTAATCCCCAAATGTATCGGCAAACATAAATGTTTTTGGGCATGTTCTTCTGATTTTTTTAACCCTTTTTGATTTAATCCACAAAAGGCAGGCTGCTGATGAAGCAAGGGCTCATAAGGCCAGTCGATATTTATATTATCCATTTTTAGCTTATTTTTAATAATTGATCTCTCATAATAATTATTTTCTATTAAAACAATAAACCTCCAATATGGATGTCTAATATTTTGTGGAAATTCTTGAAATTTTATAAAGCCCCCATCTGCTAATTGTGATAATTTATTTTTATAAACATCTGCGATTAAAATTCTGTGTTTAACAAAACTCTCTAATTTGTTTAGCTGGGCGATTCCTATAATTGCCTGAAATTCTGTTAACCGATTATTGCTACCGGCATTTATATATATTTCATCATTAGATTTCTTATCAATACCAATTGCTCCTAAACTTGAACATAAATTAAAAAATTTTTCGTCATTTGTAGATATAAATCCCCCTTCTCCACCAGTCGTTATTATTTTTGTTGAATAAAAAGAAAAACAACCAAAATCTCCAATGTTACCTGCAAAAATATTATCTATTTTTGCTCCATGGGCATGGGCAGCATCTTCAATTAAATAAATATTTCTTTCTTCTAGATACTTCTTTATTTCCCATATATCAGGGTGAATTAATCCGCTAAAGTGGACAATAATAACTGCTTTTGTGCTATCACTTATTTTTGCTTTTAAATCATCAAAGTCAACTAAGTGATTATGATTAATTTCACAAAAAATAGGTGTCCCGCCATTATTAACAACGCAAGACGCAGTAGATACAAAAGTCTGAGTTGGGACAATTACCTCGTCTCCATCACTAATACCAATTGCTTTTAACACTATTTCAAGAGCTGAAGTACAAGAGTTAACTGCCACGCCATATTTAGATCCTAGATATTCAGAAAATGACTTTTCAAACTCTTTAACTTTGGGGCCTTTAGTAAAAAAGCCGTTTCCCTTCAAAATTTCTTCTAATTGTGGTATGATTTCATCTATATCATCTTCAGAAAAAAACGGCAATGCTGTATTATAACTTATAGCTTAAGCTCCTTAATAAATAAATCTAAATTGTCTTCGATAGATAGACAATTATAATTAATTAGCGCAGTTTTACTTGTATTAACAAATGAGTTAGAATCAGTCGACCCTTTTTTATCAATAAGCAAAACTTTTGATTTTGATCCTGTTTTTTCAAGTAAATATTTGCAAATATCATGTACTGAAATTGCATTATAACTCCCCACATCAATAGTATTAAATCCAGATACGAAACCGGTCTCAACTGAAGAGATTATCGCTTTAACTGCCTCTGAAACATGTATAACATTCCTATAATACACACCTTTACCGTAAAGTTCTATTGGTTCTACTATCTGGGTTTGGTTAATAATGTATTGTAGGAAATCGGAATTCTGCTTGTTTTTTCCAATTATAATGGGAAATCTTAAAACTAATGAATTTTGTCCTTTTCTTTCTATCTCAACTAATTTTTCAGATACATATTTACTTAAACCATAAAAATTGACAGGATATGGTTGATTAGTATATTGAGATTTTCTTGAATAAACTGAACAGGTTGAGACATGTATTAATTGCCTGCATGATATTTCCCTTGCTATTGTTTGGGCTATCGAGCAATTAGGGTATGAAAACTTATCCCAAATATTATTTTCTGCTTCAATCTTAGAAATACAGTTTACCACAGTATCAAATTCTCCTAGTTCATACCCTATTTCATTAAAATCAATGTTTATCAGCCTTTCTTCGACACATTTAGGTGTCCAAGGTTTTACCTTGCGGCCCTGTGCAATAACATCATATTTCTTTTCAACCAATTCTTTAACAAGACGACTTCCAACAAATCCCGTTGCTCCAGTTACTAATATCCTTTTCATAATTTTATTAAATCATCAACTTTATAATTATCATTTGAACTTTTACCCATAATATTATCCCACTCCATTGGCGAAATCCCCGTACCTGGCCTCTTAACTGTCAAGTTTTCTTCTGTAAATAATTCACCTTTTTTGATTGGGGTCATTGCCACTATAGATTTGCGAGCAACAGATATATTTTTTGTTTCGCTTAAACTTGGCTTTTTTTCACCATCCCCTATAGCTTTATCAATATTGCGGATAGCTGCTACCAAGGCTTTTAATTCATTCGGTTCCAAGCTTGCTGCATGGTCCGGTCCAGGAAGATTTCTATCTAAGGTGAAGTGTTTTTCGATTACAGTTGCACCCATGGCAACAGCAGCAATAGATACCTCAATTCCAAGGGTGTGGTCGGAGTAGCCTACTTTCACACCCAACTCATCTCTGATTGTAAGCATCGCTTTCAAGTTCACGTCTTCCATAGGTGTGGGGTACTCCGTGTTGCAGTGCATGATGGTAACCTGATTCTTTTCAGTGCCAGCATCTAAAAGTATATTCAATGCAACTCGCACCTCTTCCATAGTACACATGCCAGTTGACATAATTATTTGTTTACCTAGGCGTCCTATTTGTTTCAAATAAGGTAAGTTGGTAATCTCACCAGACGGAATCTTTATACAATTAACATTTAACTTTTGCAGTAAATGTATGCTCTTGAAATCAAATGGCGATGACATAAAATCAATGTTATGCTCTCTACAGCTTTCTATTAGTGCAATATGGTCTTCTTTATTGATTTCAAGCTTCTTGACCATTTCCAATTGACTTTCATGTATTTCAGTAGATATCAGTTGATACTCTGCTTTGGGTGCAGACTTGCTTATTTCTTCTTCAGCTATGAAGGTTTGAAACTTTACTGCATCTGCCCCGGCATGGGCTGCTGTTTTGACCATTTCTAATGCTCGATCAATAGATCCGTTATGATTAACACCAGCTTCTCCAATAATAAATGTATTCATGTTAAATCAGTTTTTTTTAAGCAAGTTATTAGCTTCTCTTCAACAGTTCCATTGTATTCTATAATTATGTTTTCTTCATAAACTACTTTTAGCCCAATATTATCGAATAAATTGTTTAATCTTGTTCTGTTAAACCAAGTTATTATGCCTCTATCTTTCAAACTTCCCTTAACATCTCGGTAAGTATTTTGAGATAATTGTGTACCCGTGCCATAGCCAGTTGTTTTATCTCCGAAACAATTCATCAAAAAGTATCCTCCCAAATTAAGGAAATCGCGATACTTGAATAATGCACTGTATATATTCTCCTCTGGGTTTGAATATAAAGAATAATTATCCAGTAATATTTCAAAGGTTTCTGATATGAATTTACCCGGTGATGTTATATCCCCAAGGACCAAATTGAATTTATTGGTAACACCAAATTCTTTTGCAATTCTAGGCACATTTTGCAAGCCAGTGGGTGAACCGTCAAAAGCAGTTACACGTCCCCCCTCCTTCGCCATAAACCAAGTACACGCGCCTTGCCCACAACCAATATCTAGAACTTTAGGAGATGAAAATTCATTTTTCAACCGAAAATAAAAACGGACGACCTCTTCCGGTGGATATTTCCCCCATCCCTTTTGGAAAAGTTTTTCCCAAACTGGGTCACCGAATCTTGCTTTATTATTCATGGTATCTTAGCAGATAGTTTTTAAACTGTTGCGATTTTCCAGGATTCTTTTTTTCCCAAATATCACACACAGAATTATAAACAGCGGAATGAATAACATTTTTTGATATAAAAAAATCATATATATCTGTTGAAAAGTTTTTCTTGAATTTGAACAGTGAATCGTTGTCATCCAGCGAATTACCTCCACCTAGATGGAATATTGAACAATTCTTTTTTTTTGAAAAGGAAATTGCATTATTTAATAAAAAATTATTGATAGAGTTATTATTACTTAAATGACTTCTAGCTGATAAAAAATAATGAGCTTTATTTTTATAAATGAGTAATAGAAGCGAACCAGATGGTGTGCTAGTTTGAACGTCATAAGCAATAAATACAAAACAGTGATTAGATAATATATTTGAAATATTATTAAAAAATTGATTACTGAAATGGTAATATTGTTCAGCATGTAATCGTTTCATAGTATGCTGATACATTGGTATAAACATTTTATAATCTTCAATACTAGTTCCATATTCTATATAAAGTGTTTTTTCTCCTTTATTAATCATATTCCGATTTTTTGAAGAAAATTGAGTGCTAAATATATTGTCGTAACTTTGCTCAAGATTAAGTGCAATAGTTTTACGATTTATTTGCAAATCAAGTATATTTTCACTAAATAAATGATTACCAATCATGGGATTGTAACGAACAAATTCAGCAATAATATTTTGATCTAAGCAATATTGATAAAAAGTTTTATAGAAATTTTTTCTGAATGATAATTTATAGTTTGATGAGACTACTCCATTATATCCATATGCACCTTGGATATCAAAATACTCATCATCTAATTCATAACCTAAATCATTTACCGAATTGATTAAAAAAGGATATAGAGCAATGTCCTTATCCTTCTCAAAAACAAAGCATATTGCTTGTCCATCCCCATTTTTCTCATATAATTCATAATATTCTGGAGTATAATAAATGTCCTGTTGGCTAATCGGTAGTTTTTCGATCAACAATCGCCATTCATCTTTCTCAGCTAAAGTCAATATTTTATATGGCATATTATTTTAAAGATTCTATTATTGTTTTTAAATCTTCATTTCTAAGATTTGCTGACGAAGGTAAGCATAAGCTGTTTTTCGCCAATTTTTTAGCATTTTCAATTTTATAATATTGGCAATCTTTGTATGGTTTCTGCTCATGATTCAATTTCCATACTGGTCGTGTTTGGATTCCATTTTGTTCTAATCTTTTCATTAATACTTCATGGTCTTCATTATAAACCTTGCTATCAATTTGCATTACATTCAGCCAATGGTTGTTATCTGCATAACCTGGCACTTTTGATAAAAATAAACCCTCAATATTTTCAATCTTTAATTCATAAATCTTATATATTTCTTTTTTTCTTTTTAGAATTTCCGGCAATTGCTCTAACTGTGCGACACCAATTGCAGCTTGGATATTTGTAAGACGAAAATTATAACCAATTTCATTATGGACATAACGAATAGAGTCATTCTTTGCTTGGGTCGTAAGATATTTTGCTTTTTCAGCTAACGATCCATCATCGGTTAATACCATTCCACCGCCACCGGTTGTAATGATTTTATTTCCATTGAAAGACAAACAACCTAGTTTTCCAATTGTGCCAGTATGCATTCCTTTATACCTAGATGCATTATAAAAGGTACCTAGACTTTCAGCAGCATCTTCAACAATGGTAATATTTCTTTTTTTGCATAAATCAATTAATTCATCAAACCAACAAGCATTTCCCCAAACATGGACAGGGATTATTGCTGCAATTTTATTATTTGTCTTCTTATTGTAAGTAAATCCGTTTTTAAAAACCGTCTCATTTTTAATGAATTCAATCGTTTTATCTGCATCTATGTT
>MDSV01219687.1_pt1 | contig 24312 bp, 21 predicted proteins | sample 810851 | NCBI WGS metagenome assembly MDSV01 (sample SAMN05326640, study PRJNA326480) | marine metagenome | isolation source: seawater | place: Atlantic Ocean: North East | collected 2012 | reverse complement strand
TTATCTGCAAGACTAACATACCAGTCCCACCAGGCCTGATTGTCCTTATCCCATGGTTTACTGATATCGGTAGCATCAGATATTTTAGAATTTAAATTATCATTATTGTTTGTCATTTAGAATATTGTTAAGAGTGTATTGCTCTTTTATCTACTGATAATGCTGCTTCTTTAACTGCCTCTGAAAATGTAGGATGAGCGTGACACGTTCTCGCTATATCTTCGGAACTAGCGCCAAATTCCATTGCTAATACGATTTCTGCAATTAATTCGCCTGCATTTGATCCTATTATGTGTGCACCCAAAATTTTATCAGTTTTTTCATCAGCAAGAATTTTTACAAATCCTTCAGTTTCTTCAATTGCTTTAGCTCTTGAGTTTGCCATAAATGTAAATTTACCAACTTTGTATTTGTAATTTAATTTTTTTAATTGTTCTTCTGTTTTACCTACTGAAGCTACTTCTGGATTTGTGTAAATAACTCCAGGTATAATATCGTAATTTACATGTCCATACTGTCCTGCAATATTTTCAGCAACTGCGATACCTTCTTCTTCAGCTTTATGAGCTAACATTGGTCCTGCTATAACATCACCTATAGCATAAATATTTTTTATATTTGTATTAAAACTTTTATCAGTAATAATTTTTTCTTTTTCATCTAATTTAACTCCTAATAAGTCTAAATTTAAGTTTTTAATATTTGGCTTTCGTCCAACTGATATTAAAACAACATCAAATTGAAAATTTTCATTTTTTCCATTTTTACCTGTTATTGTTACTTTGGCACAATCTTTTTCTTTTTTTATATTTTCAACCTTGTTTTGCATGTGAAAATTAATTCCTTGGTTTTTTAATATTTTCATAAATTCTGTAGAAATTTCTTTATCCATACCTGGAATAATATGATCGAGAGACTCTACTACATGTACTTCTGAACCTAATCTTGACCAAACAGAACCCATTTCTAAACCAATATATCCACCACCTACAACTAACATTTTTTTTGGTACAGACTTTAAAGATAATGCTCCAGTTGATGAAACTATTATTTTTTCATCAAATTGAATTCCGGGTAAAGAAATTGGTTCTGATCCTGTGCTTATGATGGTTTTTTCTGTTTCAATGATTATTTCTTTTTTTTTATCGTCTATAATGGAAATTCTATTTACAGACTTAAAACATCCAGTACCTTTGTAATAAGTAACTTTATTTTTTTTAAAAAGAAACTCTACACCTTTTGTTAAACTACCTACTACTTTGTCCTTGTTTTTCATCATTTTTTCAATATTAAGATTTATATTACCAATCTCTATTCCTAGATTTGAAAAGTTTTTTGCCTTATGAAAATTTTCAGAGAAATTTAATAAATTTTTAGATGGTATGCATCCTATATTTAAGCAAGTTCCTCCAAGATTTCCTCTAGACTCTATACAGGCAGTTTTAATACCCAACTGAGACAATCTTATAGCACATACATATCCGCCTGGCCCACCTCCTATAACAACTGCTTGAAATTTTTCTGACATTTAAATATTTAAAAATAACCTTCTTGGATCCTCTAAACTTTCCTTTATAGTTTTTAAAAATGATACAGCTTCTTTACCATCAATAATTCTATGATCATATGATAGAGCTAAATACATCATAGGTCTAATCAAAATCTGCCCATCAACTGCCATTGGTCTCTCTATAATATTATGCATTCCTAGCACTCCTGATTGTGGAGTATTTAATATTGGTGTTGATAACATTGAACCATAAACTCCTCCATTGCTTATAGTAAAAGTACCACCTTGAAGATCTTCAATAACTAATTTTCCATTTCTTGCTTTTTCTGAAATACTTTTTATATTTTTTTCTATGTCTGAAAAAGAAAGTTCATCAGCGTTTCTTAATACTGGAACTACTAAACCCTTGTCAGTTCCAACAGCAAAACTAACATTATAATAATTTTTATAAATAATATCTTCATTATCTATTTCGGCATTAATTGCTGGAAACATTTTTAGTCCAATCACACTTGCTTTTATAAAAAAAGACATAAACCCTAATTTAATTCCATATCTTGATTGAAAATCTTCCTGATTTTCTTTTCTCATTTCAATTATATTTGACATGTCAACTTCATTAAAAGTTGTTAACATTGCAGCATTTTCTTGAGCATATTTTAACCTTTTTGCAATTGTTATTCTTAATCTGGTCATTTTTATTCTTTCTTCATGACCATATTTTATTTTTCTTTCTGATGGTTTAGGAATTAATCCCATTAATTCAATTAAATCACCTTTAGTTATCCTGCCATCTTTTCCTGAACCCTTTATGTCTCTTGTGTCAATTTTATTTTCTTTTACTATTTTTCTTACCGAAGGAGAAAGATTTTCATTATTATTTTTTAAAACCTTAACTTCTGATTTTATTTCATTTGTAAGTATTAAAGGCTTTTTTTCTGATTTTTTTTCAACTAAATTTTGATCTAATTTAATTATATTATCATTAAAAAGTTCTGGACTATCATCTCTAGCTTCTGATAAAGTTATTTTATCGTTGGTTACTTTTTCATTTTCTTTTTCTGAATCAAAATTGTTTTCATTAAAATTTTTATTTTCAACTTCAGAAATTGAACCAAGTATAGAACCAACTTCTACTGTTTCTCCATTTTTAGCATTTATTTCAGAAAGTACTCCATTTATAGGTGAAGGTACTTCTAAATTAACTTTGTCGGTTTCTAATTCAACTATTGGTTCATCAACTTCTACGCTTTCTCCCTTATTTTTTAACCACTTAGCAATGGTTGCTTCTGTAATACTTTCGCCTAAAGCTGGTACCAAAATTTTTTCACTCATCTTTAAAAACCCTTTTTATAATTTCTTCTTGTTGAGAAAGGTGTCTTTTTGCATAACCTGTAGCAGGAGATGCTGCTGGATTTCTTCCTATATAAGAAATTATATTATTATTAGCTCCAATATAATCTAATGTCCATTGTATATAATCTCTCACCGAAAACCACGCTCCCATATTTTTTGGCTCTTCCTGGCACCAATAAAATTTTGCATTTTTTTTAAATGGTTTAATTTCTTTTACTAAAGATTTAACAGGAAATGGATATAGCTGCTCAATTCTAAGTAATATTATGTCATTTCTTTTTAATTTTTCTCTAGCTTGCAATAGATCAAAATAGACTTTTCCAGAACATAAAATTACTTTTTTAATATCAACATTTTTTTTAAGTTCTATAAATCCGTTTTTTTTTTCAGAGGCATGATCCCAAAGAACTCTATGAAAAGAACTATTTTTAGTAAAATCATCTAAATTTGAAACACAATATTTGTTTCTTAATAAAGACTTGGGAGTCATAATAACTAATGGTTTTCTAAAATCTCTATGTATCTGTCTTCTTAAAGCATGAAAATAGTTAGCTGGTGTTGTACAATTAATAACTTGTAAATTATCTTGAGCACATAATTGTAAAAAACGTTCTAACCTTCCTGAAGAATGTTCTGGTCCTTGTCCTTCGTATCCGTGTGGTAATAGCATAACTAAGCCTGAAGCTCTAGACCATTTTCTTTCACCAGAAGCTATAAATTGATCAATCACAATCTGTGCACCATTTGCAAAATCTCCAAATTGTGCTTCCCAGATTGTTAAAGTGTTTGGTTCAACTAAACTATATCCATATTCAAAGCCTAAAACTGCTAACTCAGAAAGTAAACTATCTACTATTTCAAATCTTTTTTGATTTTTAGAAATATTATTTAGAGGTATATAGCGTGAATTATCTTTTTGATCTCTTAAAACGGAATGTCTTTGACTAAAAGTTCCTCTTCCAGAATCTTGACCAACTAATCTTACTGGAAAACCTTCTTCTAAAAGAGATCCGAATGCTAAAGACTCAGCTGTTGACCAATCTATATTTTTTTTTTCTTTTATTGATTGATGTCTTGAATCAAAAATTTTTTTTATAGTCTTATGTAAATTTATTTTTTCTGGAATTAAGTTAATTGACTCAGAAATTGAGAACAATTTTTCTAAATTTACCCCACTCTTTCCTCTTTTATCTTTACCTTTTTCAGGTTTATATTGAGACCAAGCACCCTCAAACCATTCTAGTTTGGGCTTATAATCTTTTGAATTTTTATATTGTTCATTTAATAAATCTTTAAAATTTTTATTTTGATTAATAAAATCATCATTAGTTATAACCCCTTCATTTATTAATTTCTCACAGTAAACTTTAAGAGTTGAGGGATGAGATTTAATTTTTTGATACATAAGTGGTTGGGTGAAAGTTGGTTCGTCTCCCTCATTATGACCAAATCTTCTATAACAAAATAAATCAATAACTACATCGCGATTAAATTTTAACCTAAATTCTGTTGCAATTCTAGCAGCATACACTGCTGCTTCAGGATCGTCTCCATTAACATGAATTATTGGAGCTTCAACCATTTTAGCAATATCTGAAGGGTAAGGTGATGATCTGGCAAATCTTGGGCTTGTAGTAAAACCAATTTGATTATTGATTATAATATGGATAGTTCCACCTGTATTATGCCCGGGTAATCCTGACATTGCAAAACATTCAGCAATTACTCCTTGTGCAGCAAAAGCAGCATCTCCATGAATTAAAATTGGTATAACTTTATTTCTATCTAAATCTTTATGAAAATATTGTTTTGCTCTTGTTTGACCTAATACCACTGGGTTAACAGCTTCTAGATGTGATGGATTGTCTGTTAAACTAACATGAACTGAATTTCCATCAAATTCTCTATTAGATGAGGCTCCTAAATGATATTTAACATCTCCAGCACTGTCCTTGCCTGAAGAATGAATTTCTCCAGCAAATTCACTAAAAATTCTCTTATATGATTTTTGTAATAAATTTGCCAAAACATTTAATCTTCCTCGATGTGACATCCCAATTTTAACTTCTTTAATTTTACTTTGCCCACCAATTTTTATAATTTGTTCTAAAGCTGGAATTAAACTTTCACCACCATCTAATCCAAATCTTTTTGTTCCAATATATTTTGTATGTAAAAATTTTTCGAAGCCTTCAGCGTGTATTAATCTTTTCAAAATAAAAAGTTTTCCATTTTTAGTAAATTTAAGAGCATTTTTATCTTTTTCTACTCTATCTCTAAACCATTTACGTTCTTTTGGATTTGAAATATGCATAAATTCATATCCAATTGATCCACAATAAGTTTTTCTTAAAAAATTTAATATTTCTCTTACTGATCCATATTGTCTATTAATTATTCCGTCTAGAAAAATTTTATTATCATACTCTTCCTTTTTAAAACCATGATATTCAGGATGTAATTCATCTATATACTCAGAGGTTTTTAAACCAAGTGGATCTAACTTTGCCAAAAGATTTCCTTGTGTTCTATATGCCCTTACCAAAGTTACAGCTCTAATAGAGTCTCGATTAGATTGTTGATTATTTAAATTAAAAGTTTTTTTATTATTAGTTAATTTTTTTTCTTTATTTTGATTTTCAGATTTATTTATAATAATATCTTCTTCAATTTTTTTATTTCTTTGCCATGAAGGACCATTGATTTCTTTAATAATTATATTTTCTTCTTCCCCTAAATCTTTGAAATAATCTTTCCAACTTTGTGGTAAATCAATATCATTATTTATAAATTTAATGTACATTTGTTCAATAAACGCACTATTATTTTTACTTAAAAAAGAACTTTTTTTACTTGATAAATTTTTTGAAGAAGACATTAATGAATATAGTATAATATTAGAAAAGTTTTTTTCAATTGGACAATTTATTAAACAATGTTTTTCCTATATCAGAAGGGGATTGTGCTATAGTTATGCCACATTCTTCCATTTTTCTAATTTTTTCTTCAGCTCCTCCTTTTCCTCTAGAAATAATAGCTCCTGCGTGACCCATTCTTCTTCCTGAAGGTGCTGTAATTCCAGCAATAAACCCAACGATGGGTTTTTTAATTTTATGATTTTTAACAAATTCTGACGCTTCCTCTTCAGCGGTACCTCCTATCTCACCAATTATTAAAATTGATTTAGTTTCTTCATCTTTTAGAAATAAATCTAAACAATCTCTAAAATTTGTTCCATTTATCGGATCCCCTCCTATTCCAATACATGTAGATTGTCCAAGTCCATTTTCTGAAGTTTGAGACACTGCTTCATAAGTCAATGTTCCAGATCTAGATACTATGCCAACTGATCCCTTTTTATGAATATTGCCTGGCATAATCCCTATTTTGCATTCATCTGGAGTAATTATTCCTGGGCAGTTTGGTCCAATCAATCTACTTTTTGATACATATAATTTTTTTTTTACTCTTAACATATCTTGAACTGGTATACCTTCGGTAATACAAACGATTAATTCTATTGAAGCTTCTATAGCCTCAATTATTGCTGAAGCTGCAAATCTAGCAGGAACATAAATCATTGTAGCGTTAGCATCTGTTTCTTTTTTAGCTTCTAGAACAGTATTAAAAACTGGTTTATCTAAGTGTATTTGACCTCCTTTACCTGGAGTAACTCCTCCTACTAAATTAGTTCCATATTCTATTGCTTGTTCAGAATGAAACGTTCCATGAGAACCTGTAAATCCCTGACAGATAACTTTTGTTTTTTTATTTATTAAAATCGACATTTTATTTTACTGCTTCAACTATTTTTTTAGCTGCATCACCTAAATTTTTTGCTGAAATTAATTGTAAGCCTGAATTATCTAATATTTTTTTTCCTTCTTTAAAATTAGTTCCGGCTAATCTTACAACTAATGGTACATTAATATTAATTTTTTTAGCAGCATCAACAACTCCTTGAGCAAGTATATCGCACCTCATTATCCCTCCAAAAATATTAATTAAAATACCTTTAACATTTTTATCGGATAGTATTATTTTTAGTGCAGCAGAAACTTTTTCTTTAGAAGCTCCTCCTCCAACATCTAAAAAATTAGCAGGTTCTTTTCCGTATAATTTTATTATATCCATTGTTGCCATTGCAAGACCAGCTCCATTAACCATACATCCAATGCTACCGTCTAGTTTTATATAGGATAAGTTATGTTTACTTGCTTCAATTTCAGTAGGATCTTCTTCAGTTAAATCTCTTAATTGAGCAATTTCTGGATGTTTATACAATGCATTATCATCAAAATTTACTTTTGCATCTAAACAAATAATTTTTTTTTCATTAGTTAAGATTAATGGATTTATTTCAACCATGTTTGCATCTGTGCTGATAAACATCTTATATATTGATTTAATTAATAATAATGCTTGGTTTTTTAAATTATCTTTTAATTTAAAAATCTTAATTATTTTTTCACAATCTTTATCTAAAATTTCGTCATTAATATCAATTTTTGTTGTTATGATACTTTCTGGGTTTTTTTTTGCTACTTCTTCAATATTCACTCCTCCTTGATCACTAGATATAAAAGCAATTTTTGAAGTTTCTCTATCTATTAGACAAGATAAATATAATTCTTTATTAATATTAGAAGATTCCTCAACATATAATCTTTTTACCTCTTTTCCTTCAGGCCCAGTTTGGGGAGTTATTAGTTTTTTACCTAATAATTTTTTAGAAGCCCCAATTAATTCTTCAATATTATTTAAAATCTTTATTCCTCCAGCCTTTCCTCTTCCTCCGGCGTGTATTTGTGCCTTTAAAACATATTTTTCAGTTTTTAATTTTTTCGCTTTTTTAATTAAATCATCAACAGTAATGGCAAAAATACCGTTAGGAACGGGTACACCATATTCTCTTAAAATTTTCTTCGCTTGATGCTCGTGAACATTCATTATTTAGAAAGACTAGAATCTATATTTGCTGCTGCCTCCCATAATTTTTTAACAGAATCAATAGAATTTATAAATTGTTTTTTCTCACTATTGTCTAGATTAACTTCTTCGATTTTTTCAACACCATTTTTTCCAATTATTACAGGTACTCCAGCATATATATTTTTAATTCCATACTCTCCATTTAAATAAGCTGCACATGGAAGTAATTTTTTTTTATCATTTAAATAAGCAGAAGCCATTTCAACGCCAGAAGCAGCTGGGGCATAAAAGGCTGATCCTTTTTCTAAAAATTTAACAATTTCAGCTCCACCATCTCTAGTTCTTTGATTAATATTTTCTAATTTTTCATTAGTTAGTTGACCTTCTTTTACTAATTCTAATAACGGTTTATCTTTAACTTTTGTAAATCTTGGTAAAGGGACCATGGTATCTCCATGACCACCCATAACCATAGCTTCGATTTCTTTTACTGGAACATTTAATTCCATTGATAAAAACAACTTAAATCTTGAGCTATCTAAAATTCCAGCCATTCCAACAACTTTATTTGTGGGTAAATTTGAATATTTTTGAAAAGCCATAACCATTACATCTAAAGGATTAGTTATACATATAACAAAAGCATCTGGTGAATTATTTTTAATCCCTTCAGCAACTTGCTTAATAATTTTTAAATTTATACCTAGTAGATCATCTCTGCTCATACCAGGCTTTCTTGGTACGCCAGCAGTTACAATTATTACCTGAGAATCTTTTATATCCTCATAATTATTTGTTCCCGAAAACTTTACATCAAATCCATCTACAGAAGATGATTGAGCAATATCAAGTGCTTTGCCTTTCGCAATTCCTTCTGCAACATCAAATAAAACCACTTCATTCACTAACTCTTTTATACCAATTAAATGGGCTAATGTTCCTCCAATTTGACCAGCACCTATTAATGATATTTTTTTCATAATTTATTTCATTGTTGGCATGGTAAATTCAGGATTTGACCTTATGCCTGAAGGCCACCTTGAAGTAATAGTTTTAAGTTTGGTATAAAATCTTACTCCTTCTAAACCATGCATATGTTGATCTCCAAATAAAGATCTTTTCCATCCTCCAAAACTATGAAAGGCTACTGGTACTGGAATTGGAATATTTATACCAACCATACCAACTTTAATTTTACTGGCAAATGTTCTACCAACATCACCGTCTCTAGTATAAATACTTGTTCCATTACCAAATTCATGGTCATTGATTAATTGAATAGCTTCCTCAAAGTTTTTAGCTCTTACAATAGATAAAACTGGTCCAAAAATTTCTTCTTTATATATTCTCATATTTTTTTTAACATTATCAAATAAACATCCTCCAATATAAAAACCATTCTCGTATCCCTGTAATTTTAAATTTCTTCCATCAACTAATAATTTTGCTCCTTCTTTTTCACCAAGGTCAACGTATCCTTTTACTTTTTCTAAATGTTCTTTTGTTACTAAAGGACCCATATCTGATGTTTTGTCCATTCCAGGTCCTACTTTTAAAGATTCAACTTTTTTTATTAACTTATTTACTAATTGATCACCAATATTTCCAACAGCAACAGCAACTGACTGTGCCATACATCTTTCCCCTGCAGATCCATAAGCGGCACCCATTAAACCATTAACAGCTTGATCTAAATCGCAATCTGGCATTACTACTAAATGATTTTTTGCACCACCTAAAGCTTGTACTCTCTTTTCATTTTTAGCAGCATTTTCATATATATATTTAGCAATTGGAGTTGATCCCACAAAACTTACTGCTTGAATATCTTTATTGACTAAAATTGCGTCAACCACTTCTTTATCGCCATTAACAATATTAAGAACTCCATCCGGTAGACCAGCTTCTTTTAATAATTCTGCTAATCTCATTGAACAAGATGGGTCTTTTTCTGATGGTTTTAAAATAAAAGTATTTCCACAAGCAATTGCCATAGGGAACATCCACATTGGTACCATTGCAGGAAAATTAAAAGGTGTTATTCCTGCGCAGACTCCTAATGGTTGCCTTATCGACCAGCTATCAATATCAGTTCCAACATTTTCAGTGAATTCACCTTTTAATACTTGTGGTATTCCGCATGCAAACTCTACAATTTCTAAACCTCTTATTAAAGAACCTTTTGCATCTTCATAGACTTTTCCGTGTTCAGAAACTATCATCTTAGTTAATTCATCTGAATTTTTTTCAATTAATTCTTTAAATTTAAACATTACTCTTGCTCTTTGAATTGGCGGTTTTATTGACCAATTTTCAAATGCTTTTTTAGCTATTTTTACTGCTTCATTTAAATCTGATTTATTTCCTAATTTTACTTCAGTTTGTTGTTCTCCAGTTGCCGGATTAAATATTTTTCCAATTCTTTTTGATTCTCCTGAAAAAACTTTTCCATTTACATAATGTTGAATTAAATTCATTTATAAAATTGTTTAATTAAGTAATTAAGCTGTTGCAAGCATTTTTTTTATTTCAGCAATAGCTTTTGCTGGATTTAATCCTTTAGGACAAGCATTAGTACAATTCATAATAGTATGACATCTATACAATTTAAGTTCATCTGCAACTTTTTTTAATCTTTCCATCCTTTCATCATCTCTGCTATCTATAATCCATCTATAAGCTTGAAGTAATACAGCTGGACCAAGATATTTGTCCCCATTCCACCAATAACTAGGACAAGAAGTTGAACAACAGGCACACATTATACATTCATATGCTCCATCTAATTTTAATCTATCCTCTCTTGATTGAATGATTTCTTTATCTTGAACTTTGGTATTTGTTTTTAGCCATGGTTCAATTGACTCGTATTGTTTATATAAAGTACTAAGATCACCAATTAAATCTTTTTTAACTTTTAAATGAGGTAAAGGATAAATATTTATATCTCCTTTAATTTCTTCATGCGGTTTTGTGCATGCTAAACCATTTTTTCCATCCATATTCATTGCACAGGATCCACAAACTCCATGTGAACAAGACCGTCTATAAGCTAGCGTTGAATCAATTTCATTTTTAATTTTATTTAAAAGATCTAAAATTTTTGAAGGGCAATTATCCATATCAACTTCATAAGTATCTATTCTTGGATTTTTACCACTAGATGGATCCCATCTATATATATTCACTTTTCTAATATTTTTTGATCCTGTTTTGTCTTTGTAGTATTCTCCTTTTTGAACTTTAGAATTCGGAGGTAAGTTTATTTGAACCATTAATATACTCTTTCTTGTGGTGGAAAATATTGCACATCATTAGTTAAAGTCGATTTATGTACGGGCCTATAAGTAATCTTTGTTTCTTTTCCATTGCACCATGAAAGAGTATGTTGCATAAAATTTTTATCATCTCTTTTAGGAAAATCATCTCTCGCATGTGCTCCCCTACTTTCTTTCCTACTATAAGCTGAGTCCATTGTGGTAATTGCTTGTCTAATTAAGTTGTCAAATTCTAAAGTTTCAACTAAATCTGTATTAAAAATAAGTGATTTATCCTTAACAGATATTGAGTCCATCCCATCAAAAGGTTTTCTTATTTCATTTACCCCTTCCTCAAGCGTTTTATCTGTTCTAAATACAGCGCATTTTGACTGCATTGTTTTTTGCATTGATAATCTTAAATCCGCAGTGCTATTTTCCCCATTGCCATTTCTAAGTTTATCAAATCTCTCCATACATTTATCTGTTTCAGTTTCTGAAATTTTTTCATGAGGCATTCCTGGTTTAATTAATTCAGCGGCTCTTTTTGCTGCAGCCCTTCCGAAAACTACTAAATCGATTAATGAGTTAGATCCAAGTCTATTTGCTCCATGAACAGAAACGCACGCTGCCTCTCCTATTGCCATTAATCCAGGTACAGTTTTTTCTGAACCATTTACTGTTAAAACTTCAGCCTTATAATTAGTTGGAATTCCTCCCATATTATAATGAACTGTTGGTACAACAGGTATTGGTTCTTTTGTTACATCAACATTAGCAAATAATTTTGACGATTCTGAAATGCCAGGCAATCTTTCTTCAATAACTTTTGGATCTAAATGACTTAAGTGCAAATGCACATGATCTTTTTCCTTTCCTACACCTCTTCCTTCATTAATTTCTACTGCTATAGATCTGCTTACAACATCTCTTGAAGCTAAATCTTTAGCCTTGGGGGCATATCTTTCCATAAATTTTTCACCTTTTGAATTAACTAAATAACCACCTTCACCTCTAACACCTTCAGAGATTAATGTTCCATGACCATAAATTCCCGTAGGATGAAATTGAACAAATTCCATATCTTGTAATGGTAAACCAGCTCTCAAAACCATAGCATTTCCATCACCTGTACATGTATGAGCAGATGTAGCTGAATAATAAATTTTACCATAACCTCCAGTAGCAATTATTGTAATATGAGATCTAAATCTATGAATTGTGCCATCATTTAAATTCCAAGCTATTAATCCTTTACACTGTCCATCTTTCATTAATAAATCTAACGCAAAATATTCAATAAAAAATTCTGTATTATGTTTTAAAGCTTGTCCGTAAAGCGTGTGAAGTATAGCATGTCCAGTCCTGTCAGCTGCTGCACAAGTTCTTTGAACAGTTCCATTGCCATAATTTTTAGTCATACCCCCAAATGGTCTTTGATAAATTTTTCCATCTTCAGTTCTGCTAAATGGAACTCCATATTTTTCTAATTCTATCACAGCTCTAGGTGCTTCCTTGCACAAATATTCAATACAATCTTGATCTCCTAACCAATCTGCTCCCTTAACAGTATCGTACATATGCCAACGCCAATCATCCTCTCCCATATTTCCGAGAGCAGCTGAAATTCCTCCTTGAGCTGCAGAAGTATGACTTCTTGTTGGAAAGACTTTTGAAATGCATGCTGTTTTTAAACCTGACTCACTTAATCCTACCGCAGCTCTTAAACCAGATCCACCTGCACCAAGTACAACAACATCGTATTCGTGATCAATAATTTTATAAACACTCATATATTTAAATTAAATATTATTATTATTGTAATTAATGGAATTATTATAGCAAAGGTATACAAAGCTTTGTTTGCGACATATTTGATTTTTTCATGATGAATATAATCCTCAAAAATTTCACTTATGCTTAAAGCTGAGTAAAAAAAGGCTATAATCATTAAAAAAGAGATTAAAAACTTGTTTGGTTGGGTAGAAAAAAAAATAACTATATCAATATACTCTTTATCATAAATTGAAACTAAGCTAATTAAAAACCAGATCATCAAAGGTATTAATATTAATGAACTTGCTTTTAGAAATATCCATTTTTTAGTTGCATTAATCATTTTAAATAATCTGTTTGTTTAATAAATAAATTACAATTGTAATAATAATTGATCCAAAGATAACTACTAAACCTGATATTTTTGAAGTTTTTAGCTCAAAACCATATCCAAAATCCCAAAATAGATGTCTTATTTCACTTAATATTTGAAAAGAAAAAGACCAGACTATTCCAATAATCAAAAATTTACCAAAAATAGATTGAAGAAAAAATCTAATATATTCATAATTAGTCTCTCCTAACAATAATGAAGCTATCCAAAAACAAACTATTGTTAATACAGTAATATTAATTACTCCTGTTATTCTGTGAGAAATTGAAATTAATGAAGAAATATTCCAACTATAAATTTGTATATGTGGTGATAAAGGATTATTATTTTCCATAACTTTTATTGTTAATTAATGTTTCCGCAATTTCAACGGAGTTTAGAGCTGCACCTCTAAGTAAATTATCTGAAACAATCCAAAGATCTAGAGAATTTTTGTTTGTTTTATCTTCTCGAATTCTAGATATAAAAGTTTGATTTTTTCCAGATGATTCAATTGGTGTTATATAGCCACCATTTTCCCTTCTATCGACTACCTCACATCCTTCAGCATGTTTTAATGCTAATCTTACTTTTTCTAAAGTAAATTGTTTTTCAAATTGAATATTTACTGACTCTGCATGAGAAACTAAAACGGGAACTCTTACACATGTTGCTGTTAATTTTATTTTTTCATCAAGAATTTTTTTTGTTTCATTGATCATTTTTAATTCCTCTTTTGTATATCCATTTTCTGAAAATAAGTCTATGTGAGGAATTACATTAAATGCAATTTGTTTAGTAAAGTTTTTCGATTTAATTTCTTTATTTTCTAAAAATAATTTTGTCTGCTCAATTAGTTCATCCATTGGTGCCTTACCACCTCCTGAAACAGATTGATAAGTAGAAACAACTATCCTTTCAATTTTAAATAAATCGTGCAAGGGTTTTAAAGCTATAACTAATTGTGCTGTTGAACAATTAGGATTAGCTATAATATTTTTTTTCATATTTTTAATTGCTCTTGAATTTACCTGGGGAACAATTAAAGGAACATCTGGATCCGTTCTAAAAAAACTTGAATTATCTATTACAGTTGAATATTTTGCAGCCTTTTCTGCATAAAGTTCTGAGATCTTACCACCTGCAGCAAAAAAAGTTATTTTAACTTTTGAAAAATCAAAAGTTTCGAGATTATGGACTTCAAGACTCTTACCATTGAATATTAATTTTTTACCAGCACTTTTTGGAGAAGCAACCAAATACAATTGATCAATAGAAAGATTTTTTTTCTCTAATACTTCAAGAGTTTTTCTCCCAACATTTCCTGTCGCTCCTACAATTGCTATATTCATGATATTTATTAACTTTTATACTAGATGAAAGGCAAATCGCAAACTTTTCCGTTAAAAGTACTCTGGTTTATATCAATTTTAATAGATTGCGAAGCTTTCGCAAATGACTGATTTATCATTGCTATGCCAATAACTTTTCCAAAATATGGAGAATAACAAGCAGATCTAAGTTCTCCTATTTTTATATCTTTTTCATTTTTTAATTCTATAGAACTTGAAAGGTTTATAAAATCAGTTTCAATTTTAACTCCCATTAATTTTTTTTCAATTCCTTGAGATCTAATTTTTTTTAATCTTTCTTTACCTAAAAAAATAACGTCAGAGTCTAAATTCACAAATTTATCAAACCCACACTCTAGTGGATTATCGTTAATATCCATGTCGTTTCCATACGATAATAAAGCACTTTCAATTCTTTCTATAAGGTTAGGACATCCTGGTTTAACATTAAATTCTTTTCCTACTTCAAATAAATAATCATATAATTCTAATCCTGAATTTGTATTTTCAACATAAATTTCATATCCTCCCTGCTTAGACCATCCTGATTGAGCGATTAAATGTTCTACACCTTTAAAACTAAAATAATTAAAACCAAAAAATTTTAATTTAGTTATTTTTTCTCCAAATACTTTTTCCATTAATTTAAAAGATTTAGGTCCTTGAATCGCCATTATATCAACATTTGGTTCTATAATCTCTACATCAAAATTATTACCTATGGCCAAACCTTTTGCAAATAAGATTACATCAGAATCGGCTATTGATACCCACCATTTTTCCTCACTTAACTTTAATACAACTGGATCATTAATTATTCCTGCTTTATCGTCTATAATAGGACAATAATAACATCGTCCAATTTTAGAATTAGATAGATCTCTACAAGTCATTAATTGAATCAATTTTGCAGAATCTTTTCCCCTAATTTCAACCTGTCTTTCACCTGCAACATCCCATACTTGTACATGTTCTTTTAAATGATGATAAGATTCTTCTAATGAACCAAAAGCTGCTGGAAGTAACATATGATTATAAGTAGTATAAGCTGTGACTCCTTGTTTTTCTATTCTTGATGTATAAGGTGTACTTCTAATTCTTCTTGATTTTGAAATTAAATAATTTGTCATTTTATTTATTAATAAATTCTTTTACTATTTTTCTCATTTCAAAAGCTTTTTCGAAAATTATCATGTGTCCACAATCAGAAATTATTTTTGTTTCAGAATTCTTGATCTGTTCTGACATTTTTAAACCTATTTTTGCTGGTGCCATTTTATCTAAATCTCCAAAAATACATAAAGTTGGACAATTAATTTTTTTTATTGCGCTTTCGCCATCCTTATAATTATTACAAGCATTTAAGTCTACAGCTAAAACTTCTCTTATATCCCTTGAAGAATTTATTATTTTTTTAACAGGATTACCTCCTATGAAAGCTTTTGATCCCTCATAGCCCCATTTCATCATTAAAATCACTGATTTTTCATCTCCAGATTCTGCTAAATCAATAAGATCTTGATTAACTGGCATTTTATAAGAATTAGCTACTAAAACTATTTTTTCAGTTAGTTTTGGATATCTTGAAGCAAAATCAATACCTACCAAACCTCCTTGGGAGTGGCCAACAATAATTATTTTATCAATATTTAATTTAACTAATAAAGATTTTATCCAGTCTGAAATCTCTTCTATAGATTTTAATGACGGGCCATCTGAATTTCCATGTCCTGGAAGATCAACTGCCAAAACATTATAACCCTGTGTTGTATAAAACTGCTCATGAAGAGACCAAACTATATGAGTCAATCCACTTCCATGTATCAAGATTATTGTTGGTTTTTGATTATCAATGTTCATGCCGCCTGTAGACACAAACACGTCTTTATTATTGACGTTTAAGATCAGTTTATCTCCTTAGCCTTTTTTCTTAGTTCAAATTTTTGAATTTTTCCTGTTGAAGTTTTTGGAAGTTCACAAAATTCTATTTTTTTTGGAACTTTAAAATTAGCTAATGTTTCCTTACAAAAATCAATTAATTCTTTTTCTGTAACAGCTTTATCTTTAACTGCTTCAATAAATGCACACGGAACCTCTCCCCATTTTTGATCTGGTTTTGCTACCACAGCGGCAATAGATACTGAAGGATGTTTTGATAAAGTATTTTCAATTTCTATTGATGAAATATTTTCTCCTCCTGAAATAATAATATCTTTAGATCTATCTTGAATTTTTACATATCCATCTGGATGCATTACAGCCAGATCTCCAGTATGAAACCAACCATCTTTCATTGATTTTTCTGTAGCTTCTTTATCTTTAAAGTAACCTTTCATAACTACATTACCTCTAATCATTATTTCTCCAATTGTTTTGCCATCTCTTGGAACTTCTTTCATAGTTTCTGGATCCATAACAGTTACGCCCTCTGTATTAGGGTATCTTACTCCTTGTCTTGCCTTAATCTCGTTTTGTTTTTCTTCTTCTAATTCATTCCATTGATCATTCCACGCGCATTGTGTTACATGTCCATAAGTTTCAGTTAAACCATAAACATGCATTACTTCAAAACCTAAACTATTCATTTTTTTAAAAATGATACTAGGTGGAGGAGCACCAGCAGTTAATACATAAATTTTTTGTTTTAATTTTTTACGATCACTTTCAGAAGCTCCTGTAATCATATTCAGTACAATTGGTGCGCCACCAAAATGGGTAACATTATATTTATCAATTAATTCAAAAATTTTTTTTATATCAATATTTCGTAGACAAACTGTTTTTCCATTTAACATCGGAATAGTCCAAGGATAACACCAACCGTTACAATGAAACATTGGTACTACAGTCAAAAAATTTAATCTATTTGGCATATTCCAGGCTGTTGCACTTCCGGTTGACATTAAATATGCCCCTCTATGATGATAAACAACTCCTTTAGGATTGCCAGTTGTTCCCGAAGTGTAACTTAATGAAATCGCTTGCCACTCATCTTCTGGCATTTTCCAAATGTAGCTTTCATCGCCTGTGCTTAAAAATTCTTCATACTCTAAATCACCAATTTTTTCACATTTTGATTGGTCTGCATGCTTATCGTTAATATCAATAATTATAATTTTTTTTTTTATTATTTCTAAAGCTTTTTTTACTTCTACGTGCAACTGTCTATCAACAACTAAAACTTTAGCATCACTATGCTCTAAAATATAAGCAATAGTTTTAGCATCTAATCTAATATTAATTGTATTTAATACACCTCCAGTCATAGGAACAGAATAATGAGCCTCAAAAATTTCTGGAGTATTAAAAGCTAAAAATGAAACTGTATCTCCTTTGCCAATACCAATCTTTTCTAAAGCACTTGCAAATTTAATACATCTTTTATAAATATCACGCCAATTATATTTTCTATCTTCATAAACTAATGCTTCATAATTTGGATAAATATCTTTTGCTCTTTGTAAAAAAGATATTGGTGTTAAAGGAACAAAGTTTGCTTTATTCTTATCTAAATTTGTATCGTAATGGCTCATATTAATTAAATTTAAAATCCATTATATACTTGCTTCCAGTACTTGCTGATTTAAAATGGCTTTCTATTCTTGGCAACACTCTATTAAAATAAAAATTTGCAGTTTGTATTTTGTCTTCATAAAAAATTTTATTATTATCATAATCTTTAAAACTAGCTTCTAAAACTTTAATCCACGCATGTCCTGTTGCAACAAAACCTAAAACTTTTAAATAGTCATTGCATGCAGCACTTGCGTCATCCTTAGAGTCTTTTATTTTTTCTTTAATCCAAATAGTAAATTTAGATAAAATATCTAAATAATAACTTAATTTTTTTATAAATGGTTGAATTTTATCTTCATCAGTATTAATTTCTTCTCTTATTAAATTTAAATATCTATCAATTATATCATCATTTTTATTTACTAATTTTCTAAAAACTAAATCAACAGCTTGAACTGAATTTGTGCCTTCGTAGATAGGCGTAATTCTATTATCTCTGTATAGTTGTTCAATACCAAGATCTTTTGTAAAACCATAGCCTCCATGAATTTGCATTGCTTCACTTGTAATTTCCATACCTAGATCAGTAAACATTGATTTAACTACTGGCGTCATTAATGAAACAAAATCAGAGGCCTCTTGCTTCACTTTTTCATCACTATGATTAAGACTAACTTCTGTCTGCTGAGATAACCAAAAACATAATGCTCTCTCTCCTTCAATTATTGACTTCATATTAAGTAAAGATTTTCGTATATCTGCATGTTCAATTATATTATCTGCACCATTTTCAGATTTACTATTATTTGCTTTACCTTGTTTTCTTTCTTTTGCATAAGACAACGAGTTTTGATACGCAATTTCAGAAATTCCAAGTCCTTGTATTCCAACTACAATCCTTTCTAAATTCATCATTGTAAACATTGAATTTAAACCTTTATTTTTTGTTCCAATCATATATCCAGTAGCTTCATCAAAATTTAGAACACATGTAGCTGAAGCTTTAATTCCCATTTTTTCTTCTATCGATCCAGTTGACACTCCATTTCTAGAACCCACATTTCCATCTTCTTTAACTAAAAATTTTGGAACAAGAAATAAACTTATACCTTTAGTTCCTTTTGGTGAATCAGTTGCTCTAGCCAATACTAAATGAACAATATTTTCGGTTAGATCATGATCACCAGAAGTAATAAATATTTTTTGACCACTAATTTTATAAGTACCATCATCTTGTGGTTCTGCTCTTGATTTCAATAAACCTAAATCAGTACCACAAACAGGTTCTGTAAGACACATGGTGCCACTCCATTTACCTTCAACCATTTTAGGAAGATATTTATTTTTTATTTCTTCACTAGCGTGCTTTAAAATACAATTATATGCTCCTATGGTTAGCTCACTATAAAGTTTAAAAGAAAGACATGTCGATGACATCATTTCATCAAAAAAAGCACTAACAGTTTTTGGCATTCCTTGACCTCCATATTTTGGATCACAAGATAAAGATGTCCATCCATCTTCAATAAATTTTTCATATACCTTCTTATATCCAGGCGAAGTTCTAACTATTCCATTCTCTAATACCGGTGGGTTTTCATCTCCAGATTTTGCTAAGGGTAGTATTAAATTTTGAGTAATTTTAGCAGCCTCTTCCAAAACATCTTTTACTAAATCTGAATTAATTTCTTTATACTTTTCAATTTCGTTATAATTTTTATTGTTTCTTAATTTGTTAAAAAGAAACATCATATCTTCTAATGGAGCAATATAATTTGGCATATAGTTAGTCTAGAATAAATGTTTAATTATTGCAATTTTGAAATTATCGCAGCGCCCATCTGTGACGTTGATACTTCTTTCATCCCTTTTGATATTATATCTTTAGTTCTAAGACCTTCATCTAAAACGCTTTGAACAGCTTTTTCTAATTGTTCAGCTTCCTTATCTAAATCTAAAGAATATCTTAGTGCCATAGCAAAACTCAATATTGTAGCAATTGGATTTGCAATTCCTTTGCCGGCAATATCAGGAGCTGATCCATGGATAGGTTCATACATTGCTCTCATTTCGCCATCTTTATTCTTAGCTCCAAGAGAAGCTGAAGGTAAAAGTCCTAATGAACCTGTAAGCATTGAAGCTTGATCTGATAATATATCGCCAAACAAATTATCAGTAACAATAACATCAAATTGTTTTGGATTTCTTAATAATTGCATTGCACAATTATCTGCTAGCATATGATTTAATTCTACTTCTTTATATTCTTTTTCATGTAATGTCTGAACTTCTTCTTTCCAAAGTTGTCCAGATTCCATTACATTTGATTTTTCACAGGATGTCACTTTATTTGATCTTTTTTTAGCTAAATCAAAAGCAATTTTTGCAACTCTTATAATTTCACTAGAGGTGTATGAATGAGTGTTAATACCTTTTCTTTCTCCATTGTCTATAGGTTTTATACCACGAGGTTCTCCAAAATAAATTCCACCTGTAAGCTCTCTAACAATCATAATATCTAAACCAGAGACTATTTCTGGTTTTAGAGTTGAGGCATGAACTAACTGTTTAAAACAAATTGCTGGTCTTAAATTTGCAAATAATTTTAATTCTTTTCTTAACTTTAATAATGCTCTTTCAGGCTTTTTAGAAAATTCAATATTATCCCATTTTGGTCCTCCTACTGCTCCTAAAATTACAGCTTCACTTTCTAGTGCCTTATAAAATACCTCGTCAGTAATTGGAGTCCCATGTTTATCATATGAAGCACCTCCTGCTAAATCCTCATCGATTTCAAAATCTAAGGATTTTTTTGAATTAAACCATAAAATAATTTTTTTTACTTCTTCAATTACTTCTGGACCAATACCATCACCTGGTAAAAGTAATATTTTTCTTTTTTTTACCTTAATCATTAAATATCCAAGGTTTATTTTCTTTTAAATTTTCTTCAAAAAAATCTATTTTATCTGATTTTTCTAACGATAATGCAATATCATCTAGACCTTCTAATAAACATTTTTTTTTAAATGGGTCAATATCGAACATTAGTTCATTATTGCCAAATAATATTTTTTGATCATTTAAATTAATAGATATCTCTTCTTTTCTCATTGAGTATTCTGAGAGTTCTTTAATTTTTTCTTCATTTAAAATTATTGGTAAAATTCCATTTTTAAAACAATTATTATAAAAAATATCTGCATAACTTGAACTTATAATACAAGTAATACCAAAATCTAAAAGTGCCCAAGGAGCATGTTCTCTTGAAGATCCACATCCAAAATTTTTACCTGTTATTAATATTTTTGAACTATTAAAAGGTTCTTTATTAAGAATGAACTCTTTAATTTTTTTTCCATCATTATCATATCTCATTTCAAAAAATAAATTTTCTCCTAAACCAGTTCTTTTAATTGTCTTTAGAAACTGTTTTGGAATTATCATATCTGTATCAATATTAACTATCGGAAGATATGTGGGTATACTATTTAATAAATTAAATTTTTTCATTTTAGTTTTGATATTTTCTCACATCATCAAGATTTCCTGCAATCGCTGCAGCAGCTGCCATTCCTGGACTAACTAAATGAGTTCGACCACCTCTTCCTTGTCTACCTTCAAAATTTCTATTTGATGTAGAGGCACATCTTTCTTCGGGCTTTAATTTATCAGCATTCATAGCAAGGCACATTGAACAACCTGGCTCTCTCCATTCAAAACCGGACTCTAAGAAAATCTTATCTAAACCCTCTTGTTCTGCTTGTTCTTTTACCAATCCTGATCCAGGCACTACCATTGCATGTACATGTTTTGCTTTTTTTTTATTTTTTAGTATCGATGCAGCTTCTCTAAGATCTTCAATTCTACCATTTGTACAACTGCCAATAAAAACTTTATCAATTTTAATATCTTTTACTGCAATATCAGCCTTTAAACCCATATATTTTAATGATCTATCTATTGAATTCTTTCTATCTATATCGGTTTCTTTATCTGGATTTGGAACTCTACCATTTATAGTAACAACATCTTGCGGAGATGTGCCCCATGTAACCATGGGAATTATATCTTCTGCGGATAAACTAATTTCTTTATCAAATCTAGCATCTTTATCAGTTTTTAAATTATTCCAGTATTTAATTGCTCTATCCCAATTATCATGTTTTGGCGACATTGGACGGCCTTTTAAATAGTCAAAAATTTTTTGGTCAGGTTGAATAAGACCGGCCCTCGCTCCTCCCTCAATTGTCATATTGCAAATTGTCATTCTTTGCTCAACCGACAAATCAGATATTAAGCTACCAGCATATTCAATTACATGGCCCGTCCCACCTGCTGTTCCAATTTTTCCGATTATTTGCAAAACAACATCTTTTGAAGTAACACCAATTGCTAATTTACCATTTACATTTATTCTAAAATTTTTTGCTTTTTTTTGAAGTAATGTTTGTGTAGCTAAAACATGCTCTACCTCAGAAGTGCCAATTCCAAAAGCTAAAGAGCCAAATGCACCGTGAGTAGCTGTATGACTATCTCCACAAACTATTACAGTTCCCGGTTGTGTAAAACCTTGTTCTGGGCCAACAATATGTACAATTCCTTGTCTTTTATCTTTCATGCCAAATAGTTCGACTCCAAACTCTTTACAATTTTTATCAAGAGTCTCTACTTGAATTCGAGAATCTTTGTCATCTATTCCCTTTGATCTGTCAGTAGTAGGAATATTATGATCAACAACAGCTAAAGTTAGTTTTGGTTGTCTTACTTTTCTATTAGAATTTCTTAAACCTTCAAATGCTTGAGGACTAGTCACTTCGTGTATCAAATGTCTGTCCACAAACAACAAGGCTGTTCCATCATCTTGTTGATGAACCAGGTGTTCGTTCCAAATTTTATCGTATAAAGTTAATGGCATTGAAAAAAAAATTATTTTTTTTCTTCAGAACTTTCTTTTTTTTGTTCTGTTAGAACTTCTGTTTTTACTTCAGATTCATTTATTGTTGAAGATGTATCTTCCTCAACTTTTTTGAGTTTAATGTCAACTTCTATACCAATTTTCTTTTTAATTTTTTCTGCTATTCTTGCTGATTTTCCAGTTCTGTCTCTTAAATAATATAGTTTTGCTCTTCTAACTTTTCCTGACCGAATAACTTTTATTGAATCAATAATTGGGCTAAATAATGCAAAAGTTCTTTCTACACCTTCACCAAATGATATTTTTCTAACAGTAAAAGAAGAGTTAATATCCCTACTTTTTTTTGCTATACAAACCCCTTCGAAATATTGAATTCTGTCTCTTTTTCCCTCTGTAATCCTCACACCTATTTTAACGATATCTCCAGGAAAAAATTCTGGTAATTTTTTTTCTGATAATATTTTTTTTACGCTCTGCTGATTTATTTCTTCAATTGTTTTCATTATAATATTTATCAAATTAGTTTTTTTTATATTTTTCCCATAAATCAGGTCTTCGGACGCGTGTTATAGACTCAGATTGAGATAAACGCCAGTCTTTAATTTTAGCATGATCACCAGATAATAACACTTCTGGAACGCTAATTTTCTCCCAAATTTGAGGTTTTGTGTATTGAGGATATTCTAATAATCCATTTTCAAAGCTCTCATCTTTTTTTGAATTTGAATTCCCAAGAATTCCAGGCAATAATCTTAATATACTATCAATTACAACAAATGCTGCGCTTTCTCCACCTGATAAAATAAAGTCTCCAATACTTATTTCTTCTATATTTCTTGTTTTCAATATTCTTTCATCAACTCCTTCAAAATGTCCGCAAATTAGACTTATTGATTTTTCTTCTGAAAGTTCTCTAACTAGTTGCTGATCAAATTTTTTTCCTCTAGGAGATAAATAAAAAATTCTTTCACCTTCTATCTTGTTTTTATCAATTGATTTTGCAAGAACATTAGCTTTCAACAACATTCCTGACCCTCCACCAAAAGGAGTATCATCTACTGTTTTATGCTTATCTTCTGCTGCATCTCTAATATTTACAACTTTTAAATTCCAAATTTTTTTAATCAATGCTTTTCCATAAAGACCTTTTGAAAATGGTCCGGGAAACATTTCTGGATATAATGTAAAAATTTGAGCTTGCCACATAAATTACTTAACTTTCTCTTTTGGTGCATCAGCTTTTGGTGCATCAGCTTTTGGTGCATCAGCTTTTGGTGCATCAGCTTTTGGTGCATCAGCTTTTGGCGCATCAACTTTTGGTG
>MDSV01057617.1_pt1 | contig 24317 bp, 20 predicted proteins | sample 810851 | NCBI WGS metagenome assembly MDSV01 (sample SAMN05326640, study PRJNA326480) | marine metagenome | isolation source: seawater | place: Atlantic Ocean: North East | collected 2012 | reverse complement strand
TGATAGACCTATGTTAGTAACTGATGTTGGAGGTCTTTCAGAAATAGTACCACACTTAAAAGTAGGTTATGTTACAAAAAAAGACTCTTTAGATATTGCAAACTGCATATATGATTTTTATAATAATGATAGGGAAGATGAATTTTCAGATAATGTAAAAAAAGAAAAAATAAGATTTTCTTGGGATAAATTTATTTTAAATACTAATGAATTAGTAGATTCAATTTAGTTTTATATTTGTAAAAATTATATTAAAATGAGAATAATTTTTTTTGCATCAATTTTTGTTTCTACTGTTTTATTTAGTCAACAAAAAAATATAATAGATGATAATAATTTAAAACAAGGTGAATGGCATAAAAAGTATCAAAATGGCTCATCAAAATATACTGGACAGTTCAATGATGGTATTCCTTACGGTACTTTTTTACATTATTACTCTACAGGAGAGTTAAATATTGAAAAAAAATATTTTCATAATGGTGTTGCATCATCATGTCATTTTTATTACAAAAGTGGTCAGCTAAAAGCTTCTGGTATTTATGTTAATGAGTTGAGAGATAGTACATGGAACTATTATAACTTTAATGGCATATTAATATTAAGTGAACAATATAAATCTGATATATTAAATGGTTTTAAAAAAGTTTTTTATGATGATGGAAATTTATTTGAAATCCAATATTGGAAAGAAGGAAAAAAACATGGGAAATTTGAACAGTTTTTTCAAAATGGTCAATTAAAACAAACTTCAAATTATTACATGGGTTTAAAGCAAGGAGATGAAATAAATTATTATTTTTCAGGTGCATTACATTCCAAAGGATTATACAAGGACGGGGTTAAATCAAGTGTATGGAAATATTATTCTAAAGAGGGTGTTCTAGATACTACAATAAATATTGAATAATGAACAAGGGAAGAGTTTTAATGGCAATGAGTGGAGGAATTGATAGTACTATGTCTGCTCTACTTTTACATGACATGGGTTATGAAGTAATAGGATTGACAATGAAAACATGGGATTATGAATCATCAGGAGGTAATGGCAAAGAAACAGGTTGTTGTAGTTTAGATTCAATAAATGATGCAAGAAAAGTAGCTGTAGATTGTGGCTTTCCTCATACAGTCTTAGATATTAGAGATGAATTTGGAGATGCAATAATTAATAATTTTGTTGATGAGTATATTGCAGGAAGAACTCCAAATCCTTGCGTATTATGTAATACTCATATAAAATGGTCAGCTTTATTAAAAAGAGCAGATATGTTAAAATGTAAGTATATTGCAACGGGGCATTACGCTCAGATTAGAAAGGAAAATGATAGATTCATTGTCTCAAAAGGATTAGATGAAATAAAAGATCAATCCTATGTTTTGTGGGGTGTAAGTCAAGATTGTTTAAGTAGAACAATATTTCCAATTGGAGGCTATCACAAGGACGACATTAGAAAAATGGCATTATCGAAGGGATACAAACAACTTGCCCAAAAAAGCGAGAGTTATGAAATATGTTTTATTCCTGACAATGATTATAGAAGTTTTTTAAAACGAAAGGTAAAAGATTTAGAAAATAAGGTTGCTGGAGGAAGCTTTATTACTTCTGATGGAAAAGTTGTAGGAACACACAACGGCTATCCATTTTATACTATTGGTCAACGTAAGTTAGGAGTCTCATTAGGTTCTAAACCAACTTATGTTATTGGTATTGATGCAGATAATAATACAGTTACAGTAGGAAATAAAGAAGAATTACAAAAGCAAGAGATGTACATAAAGGATGTTAATTATTTAAAGTATACAAAGATTAATGATGGAGATGAGTTTCTTGTAAAGATCAGATATAAACATAAAGGTGAATATGCTACTTTATTCAATATGGAAGGACATATTAAGGTGTTGTTTCATAATAAAGTACGTGGAATTGCACCTGGTCAATCTGCTGCTATTTATGAAGGAAATGATTTAATAGCTGGTGGTTTTATTATGAAATAGTTAATGTCAAATAAGGTAAAAATTACATATAAAGAAACTAATTTTTTTTCAAAATTAATCATTGATTATATTAAAAGAAATGATAGTTTAAGTAACAATATTAGTTATTTCCCAAATCTTGACAATTTTTCTAAACAAATTAAAAAAAAATCAAAACAAAATCTTAACAGAAAACTATTAGTAAATGTTTTAAAACAACAAAATTCCAAAATATCATTATCTAATTTTTCTAAAAAAAATATAGAATTATTATTAAGAAAAAATACATACACAGTAACTACGGGGCATCAATTATGTTTATTTACTGGTCCTCTTTTTTTTATTTATAAAATATTTTCAACTATAAATTTAGTTGAAAAATTAGCTGAAAAATATCCAAAAAATAATTTTGTTCCTTTGTTTTGGTTAGCAAGTGAAGATCATGATTTAAATGAAATTAATCATTTTCATTTAAATAATAAAGTTTACACTTATGATAAGAAAGTTAATAAAAATGCCCCTGTTGGAAGATTAATATTTGATGAAATTGAACAGTTTATATCAGAAAATTTGACTGAATTCTTGCAAAAAAGTGTAGATGGAAAAAATCTTCTTAAAATATTTAAAAAAGCATATAGAAATGATAAAAGTCTAGCGGATTGTACAAGATTTTTACTAAATGAGTTGTTTGGATCATATGGTCTAATCATAATTGATGGTGATGATAAATCTTTAAAGTCAAGTTTTAAAAATGTAATTAAGAAAGATATTTTAGATCAATATTATGCTAAATATATAAAAATGGATAGCGAGAGATTATTAGAAAAGTCATATCATCAACAAGCACACTATAGAGATATTAATTTTTTTAGAATTAAAGAAGGCAGAAGAGAATTAATTTTAAATTCTGATAATTTGGAAAAAGATGAAATAGATAATTTTCCACAAAATTTTAGTCCAAATGTTTTAATTAGACCAATATATCAAGAACTGGTTTTGCCAAATATTGCTGTCGTTGGGGGTGCCTCTGAGATATCATATTGGCTTCAGCTTAAAAGTTCATTTGAAAAAGAAAAAATTCCTTTGCCAATTTTAATCTTAAGAAATTCAGTAATGATTTTATCTGAACATCAAATTAATAAAATTAAAAAGTTGAACTTGAGTATTAAAGATTTTTTTTATGATACAGAATATTTGCACAAAAAATATATTTTAAATAAAATCAATACAAATTTTTCTTTTAATGAACAGAAGAAAAAAATCAATGAAATATATTCTGATATAAAATCTATTTTTCATGATTTGAATCTTGAAGATAGTATAAATGCAAATCTTAAAAAAAATTTAAAATTATTAAGTTCATTAGAGTCAAAGTTAATCAGAAATAAAAAGAAATATGATGAAGATTCTATTAATCAAATTACTAAAATAAAAAATGAATTATTCCCAAATAACAAATTGCAAGAAAGAAATAATAATTTTATGACTTATTATATGAAATATGGTGATAATTTTTTCAAAATATTAAAAAATAATTTGGATCCTCTAGACTCTAATTTTGTAGTTTTACAAAAATAATTTGCAAAAAAAATGCATGAAAAAGTATTAATTATAGATTTTGGTTCACAGTATACTCAACTTATCGCAAGACGAGTTAGAGAGCTAAATGTATATTCTGAAATTCATCCTTACAATAAATTACCTAATCTAAATGATAAATGGAAGGGTATAATTTTTTCTGGGTCACCGCATTCAGTGTTTGATAAAGATGCCCCTCAAATCGATCTTACTAAGATAAAGGGTAAGGTTCCAATACTTGCAGTGTGCTATGGTTCACAATATTTAGCTAGCAAATTTGGTGGTAATGTAGTACCTTCCAAAATCAGAGAATATGGTAGAGCAAATTTAACTTACATTGACAAGAAAGACATATTGTTTGATAAAATAACTTTAAATTCTCAAGTATGGATGAGTCATGCTGATACTATTGATTCTATTGCTAATAATTTCAAGTTAATTGCGTCCACTAAAGATGTTAAAAATGCGGCATTTAAAATCGATAATGAATTAACATACGGCCTACAATTTCACCCTGAAGTTTATCATTCTGAGCATGGGTTTTTAATTTTGAAAAATTTTTTATTAAAAATATGTAATTGTTTACAAGATTGGACACCAAGTATATTTATTGATGAAACAATCTTATATTTAAAAAATAAGTTAAAAAATGATATTGTTATTTTAGGATTGTCAGGTGGCGTTGATTCTTCTGTAGCTGCTGTTTTACTTCATAAAGCTATTGGTGACAATCTTCATTGTGTTTTTGTTGATAATGGTCTTTTAAGAAAGGATGAGTTTGAAGAAGTTTTAAGTCAATATAAAGATATGGGTTTAAATGTTGTTGGTGTAGATGCTAGAAATTTTTTTTATAGATCCCTAAAAGGAGTTAGTGAACCTGAAAAAAAGCGAAAATGTATTGGTAAAACTTTTATTGATGTTTTTGATAGTGAGGCAAATAAAATAAAAAATGTAAAGTGGTTAGCTCAAGGAACAATATATCCAGATGTTATAGAATCAATTTCTGCAACTGGTGGACCATCAGCTACTATAAAATCGCATCATAATGTTGGTGGATTGCCTGATTATATGAAACTTCAAATTGTTGAACCTTTAAAATCTTTATTTAAAGATGAGGTTCGAAGAATTGGTAAGTCATTAAATATTGATCAAAATATTTTGCAACGCCATCCATTTCCTGGTCCTGGATTAGGTATTAGAATTCTTGGAGAGATCTCTTTTGAAAAAGTAAAAATTTTGCAAGAAGCTGATAAAATATTTATAGATTTATTAAAAGAATATAAGCTTTATGATAAGGTTTGGCAAGCTGGAGCTATACTTTTACCAGTTAAATCAGTTGGTGTTATGGGAGATGAGAGAACATATGAAAATACAGTAGCTTTAAGAGCTGTTGAATCTACTGATGGAATGACAGCAGATTGGGTTCGTCTACCATACGATTTTGTAGCAGAAGTGTCAAATAAAATAATCAATAGAGTTAAGGGTGTTAATCGAGTTGTATACGACGTAAGCTCTAAACCTCCAGCAACAATTGAATGGGAATAATTAGAATTTTATATATACTGATAATATTATCAAATTCTTTATTTGCCCAGACTAATAATAATATTGTAAAGCTTGATGATAAATTTTATATTAAACATACGGTTAAATCTGGTGAGTCTTTAAATAAAATTGCAAATACTTATAATGTCAAAGTAAATGATATTTTAAATGCTAATGAAATGCAAAGGAACCTGTATTATAATCAACAATTATATATACCGATCCAATACAACGACTCATTAGTATCTATTAAAGAAAATAAAGAAGAAATAAATATTGCCTTGTTGATGCCATATTATGTAGAAAAAAATGATACTATGTTTGATGATTTTGAAGATACATTAAAGGCTAATAATTTGTATTTTACTTCTTCAGAGGTTGCATTATCTTTTCATATTGGTGTCAAACTTGCATTAGATTCATTAAATAAGTTAGATGCAAATATAGTATTACATACTTTTGATACTAACAATGATACAAATAAAGTATTAAGTATTGTTAAATCAGGTAAACTTGATAAAATGGATTATATAATTGGACCACTTCGCGTAAAGAATTTTAATATATTGTGTAAAAAATATGGTAATAGCAATAAAATTTTAATTAATCCTTTGTCAAGAATTACTAATAATGTTAATAAATACAAGGCTGTTTATCAAATATATCCAAGAGTTGAAGATCAATTAAAAGAAATAGTAAAATTTATTGATAGAAAATATAAAAATAAGAAAATCCTTATATTACATCAAAATGATAAAGATAAGTTTGTAAATTCACTTATAAGATCATTTAAGAAAAATAATTTTAAAGAAATAAATACTCATAGAATGGAGTATACACATGTTGATTCAATTAGAGGTATTTTTTCACCTTTTCAAATTGTTTTGATTCCTTCAACTAATAAAGCATTTGTAAGTAAAGTTCTTTCATCAATTCGATGTTTAGATTCTACATCCATTGTTTTCGGACTAAATTCTTGGGTTAAATATGATAATCTTGATATTGATGATCTGATGGAGCTTAATTTACACCTTCCTTTATCAAATCAGTTAAATTATTTTTCTCAGTTTGATAAACAATTTATCAAATTATTTGAAACAACATATTTAACCAATCATGCTAAGTATTCTTATAATGCTTATAGCATTATAATGCATTTTTTTAGTAGTGAGAAATTATATAAATTTAAGAAATTATTAAATGGGGGTTATGTTAATATAACTATGCCAATTTATAATTATTATGATTATGATTTAATTTTGGCTGAATAATTTTTAATTTATCTCAAATCTATTATTTCAATACCTGGAAATTTTGATGGGTCAAAATAAAATGAATTCATTTCTAAATTATATTTAAATTTATTAATTGAATAAATAAAGTTACCGCCATCTTTATCAAATACTTTTATTTCACTTATTGTTCTGTTTTGTTTTTGAACTTTAATTTGTATTTTAATAAAAGAGTTTATTTTTTTTGGAATTAGTTCAAAAAATTGAAAATTTAATTGATCTTTCAGATATAAAATCTTGTAATCATTTTTAGAAATCTTAAGTAGATCACTAAGCTTTGATAAACCAACAGTTATCTCATTATTCGTTATTTGAACTTCATTTAAATTTTTTAAATATGTCCATTGGTATTCACCATTATTAATTATAATTTGTTCATCCAGTTCTAAATTAAATTTATCTTTTTCAATTTTTAATTTTCCTTTTTTATTTGTTTTAACATCTAGTCTTGTGTTCTCATAAAGAAGATTAAAATCGACTGAAATATTTTTGTAACTGCCAATTTCTATTAATAAGTCTTCCACAATTTGCTCACTACTTTTTTCTTGAGAAAAGCAAGAGGGTGGTGAGATTAAAATAAATAAACAGAAAAATAATTTCATTTATATACTATTTAGGATTTCATCCAGTTCTAATTCTGTTTTGATTAATACTTGTCTGGCCTTACTCCCTTCTGGAGGACCCACTATTTTTGCTGATTCAAGCTGATCAATAATTCTTCCAGCTCTGTTGTATCCAAGTCTCAATTTTCTTTGAATAAGTGATGTTGATCCGGATTGATGTTGTACAACTATTCTAGCTGCTTCATTAAATAAATCATCTTTCTCTTCTAAATTTGAACTAACTGATATTGATTCTGTTTCTGAAATAAATTCTGGTAATATATGAGCTTGTGAATATGAATTCTGATTTCCTATTTCTTCACAAAGTTTTGCTACTTCAGGTGTATCAATAAATGCACATTGCAGTCTTGTTAAATCACTTCCGGTAGATATTAACATATCTCCCATTCCAATCAATTGATCAGCTCCTTTACTGTCCAATATTGTTCTTGAATCTGTGGAAGAGGTTACTCTAAATGCAACTCTTGCAGGAAAGTTAGCTTTAATAATTCCTGTTATTACGTTTACAGATGGTCTTTGTGTAGCAATAATTAAGTGAATACCAATTGCTCTTGCTAGTTGTGCAAGTCTAGCAATTGGTGTTTCAATTTCTTTGCCTGCAGTCATTATTAAATCAGCAAATTCATCAATTACTAAAACAATATAGGGTAAAAATCTATGCCCTTTATTAGGATTTAATTTTCTTGAAATAAATTTAGTATTATATTCTTTTATATTTCTACATTGTGCTTTTTTACATAATTCATATCTTTCATCCATCTCAATACAAAGAGAGTTGATTGTATTAATAACTTTTTTAGTATCCGTAATAATCGCCTCTTCTGAGTCGGGTAGTTTAGCTAAAAAATGTTTTTCAATTTTATTAAATAAAGTTAATTCAACCTTTTTAGGGTCAACTAGCACAAATTTTATTTCAGCTGGATGTTTTTTGTAAAGTAATGATGTGAGAATAACATTAAGACCAACTGATTTACCCTGCCCAGTAGCTCCAGCCATTAACAAATGTGGCATTTTAGTTAAATCAACTACAAATGTTTCATTTGAAATTGTTTTTCCAAAAGCTATTGGAAGTTCCATTTTGCTCTCTTGGAATTTTTCAGACTTTAAAACTTCCAGCATAGATACTGTTGTTTTATGTTTATTTGGAACTTCAATTCCAACAGTTCCCTTGCCAGGTATTGGAGCTATAATTCTTATTCCTTCAGCAGCTAAACTTAAAGCGATATCGTCTTCAAGATTTTTAATTTTTGAAATTCTAACTCCAGCATTTGGAACAATTTCATATAAAGTAATAGTTGGACCAACAGTAGCTGTTATTGATGTTATACCAATTTTGTAGTGACCTAGCGTTTCTACTATTTTATCTTTTTTTTCTTCTAAATCACTTTTGTCAATCTCTATTTTACCAGTACCATAGTTTTTTAAAATCTCAATACTAGGGATTTTATAATTTGAAAGTTCTAATGTTGGATCATAATCACCTAACTCTTCAAGCTTTTTTTCAATATCATCTTTTGATAAAGTTTCTTCTTCTCTAACTTCGTTAATTTCAATACCTAAATCAGTTATTTCTGACTCTAATTTATCTTCAACTAATTCATTTAAATTATTATTATCATTTGTCTCATTTAATTTTTCGTCATTGATTTTATTTTCTTCTTTTAAATTTTGAATACCTACATTAGTCAATTCATTCTTTTGAGTTTTAATATTTGCTTCTTCAATATGCTCATTATTCTTTTGAAATAAATCGTTAAATTTTTTGAACAAATTAGCTAAATTAATATAGCTTAGAATATAAGATATGATTATGGTTACAAGTAACAAAGTATTGCCTATTTTTCCTAATACAGTGTTTAATAATTCATCTACATAAATTCCAACTGCCCCTGAGTAAATAGTTAGGTTAGTAAAATGACAAAGAATAACTGGAAAAATAATAAGAGTAATAATTAACTTGAAAATTATTTTTTTAAAACGGATTTTTTTAAATCCTAAAATATTACTAGCTAAAACTATTAAGGAAAATGGAATTAGAAAAGCAACTATTCCAAAACTATCTTTAATTAATAAGTTAGAAATATATGCCCCTAGTCCACCAATTGCATTTTCAATATTATTGTTTGAAATTACATCTAAAAAACTATTGTTAGAAACTATATTGTCGTCGGTTTTCCAATTAAAACAAAAAGATACAAATCCAATAATTAAATAAATTGATATAAGTATGAGTAAAGTTGAAAATATATTTTGATTTCTCTTGTTTTTAAAAAAATCAAAAATATTTTTAAACTTAAATTTTGATTTATTTGTGTTAAATTTAATTTTACTCATATTTCAAAAATACAAATTCATTATATCAAGCTGAATAATTAATTTTAATATTTTACCATTTAATTGTTAATAAAAAATATGTAAATAATTCTTATTGATATACTTATTTCTTAGTTAAATTTGTCAAATGTTAATGTTGAATTTGAATGTACATAATGAAACTGCAAAGTTAAAAGCTGTATATGTTGGGACAGCTGATGATTTTGGATCTACTCCTAATATAGAAGATTGTTATGATCCTAAATCTCTCTATCATGTCAAAAATGGTTCGTTTCCTAATCAAGTTGATATAAAAAATGAAAATAAAAATCTTTTAAATATATTTAAGAAATATAACATAAGTGTATTGCAACCTAGTAATATTTCTAATGTAAATCAGATTTTTGTAAGAGATATTGCATTTGTAATAGGTAATTTGTTAATTGTTTCAAATATTATTAAAAATAGAGAAAAAGAATTATTGGCTCTAAAAGATTTATACCGAAAAATTAACGATAAATATATTGTGTTTTCCCCGCAAAATGTTAGAGTTGAAGGTGGGGATGTATTATTAAATAATGAGTATATTTTTATTGGTTATTCTGAAGATGCTGATTTTAAAAAGTATATTGTTTCAAGAACAAATAAAAATGCTATTTCTTTTATTCAAAAGTTATTTCCAAATAAAAATGTTGTTGGCTTTGAATTAAATAAATCAGACACTGATGCTAGAAAAAACGCGCTTCATTTAGATTGTTGTTTTCAGCCAATTGGATATAATAAGGCTATTATCTATAAAAAAGGATTTAAAAACAAGAGCGATGTAAATTTTTTAATTGATTATTTTGGTAAGGAAAATATTATTGAAATTGATACTGAAGAAATGTACAATATGAATTCGAACATTTTTTCAATTTCTGAAAAGATTATTGTTTCTGACAAATCATTCGTAAGATTAAATTCAATACTAAAAGATTTTGGATTTATAGTTGAGGAAATAACATATTTAGAGACTGCTAAAATGGAAGGATTATTTAGATGTTCCACTATGCCTTTAATAAGAGAATGAGTTCTTTGACTAATAATATACTGATGATTAGACCTGTTGCATTTAGTTACAACGAAGAAACTGCAGTAAATAATTTTTATCAAAAGTCTTTAAGCAATGTCACTAAACATGAGATTAACGAAAAAGCATGTAGAGAATTTGATAATTTTGTTGAAAAACTTAGTTTGAAAGGAGTAAACGTGATTAGCTTTAACGACACCATTAACCCGATTACACCTGATTCAGTTTTTCCAAATAATTGGATTTCGTTTCATAATGATGGCTCCATAGCTCTTTATCCAATGTATGCGAAAAATAGAAGATTTGAACGAAGATTAGATATTTTAGATAATTTAAAAGATAGTTTTAATTTTAAAATTGAAAAAGTTTTTGATTATACTGAATATGAATCTAAAAATATTTTTCTTGAAGGTACAGGGAGTATGGTTTTAGACCGGAACTCAAAGCTATGTTATGCATCTCTTTCAAGTAGAACAAGTGAAAAAATTGTAAAAAAATTTTGTACTGATTTTAATTATCAACCAATTATTTTTAATTCATATCAAAATGTAGGTTCTAATAGGCTAAGGATTTACCATACAAATGTTATGATGTGTGCTGCAGATGAGTTTGTTGTTATATGTTTAGATTCAATTGATTGTAAAAAAGAATTAAAAAAAGTTAAAAATTCAATAGAAAAAAGCGATAAAGAAATAATTGAAATAACTGAAGATCAAAAGAATCATTTTGCTGGAAATATGATTCAGGTTAAAGGAGGTGATGAAAAGTTTTTAGTAATGTCTTCAACTGCATATAACGTTTTAACTAGTAAACAAATGAAACAAATTAACAAGTTTTGTTCAATTATTCATAGTCCATTAAATATCATTGAAACATGTGGAGGGGGAAGTGCAAGGTGTATGATGGCTGAAATATTTTTACCAAAAAAATGAATTTAGATAAATTAAAAAATATAATAAAAGAATCAATTTTTTTACTGTATTCAGAAAAGAAATTAAATGTTCAATTTCAAAAAACAAAAAAAAATTTCGAAGGTGATTTGACAATAGTTGTATTTCCATTATTAGCAGTGTCAAAAAAATCTCCTGAAAAAACATCATTAGAAATAGCCAGTTATTTAAAAAAAAATATTAACGAAATTGTTGATTTTAATATTTTTGGCGGTTTTTTAAATTTAATTTTTTCAAATGAATTTTGGATATTACAATTTAAAAATATTTGCAATAATAAAAGGTATGGTATAAAATTTCCAAATAAAAATTCTGATAAATATGTGGTTGAATATTCATCTCCAAATACTAACAAACCATTACATCTTGGACATGTCAGAAACATTCTACTAGGACATTCAATATCAGAAATATTGAAAGCAAATGGTAATAATGTTATAAAGGTTCAAATAATTAATGATAGAGGTATACATATTTGTAAATCTATGGTTGCTTGGAAAAAATTTGGTATAGGTGAAGATCCTCAGTCATCAAATACTAAAGGAGATCATTTGGTTGGAAAATACTATGTAAAATTTAATTCAGTATACTCTGAGCAAGTAAAAGATTTAGTTAATAATGGTTTTTCTTTAGATAAAGCTGAAAAACAAGCGCCTATATTTTTAGAAGCTCAAAATATGCTTGTAAAATGGGAAGATGGTGACGAAGAAACAATTGATTTATGGAAGAAAATGAATAATTGGGTTTATGATGGATTTGAACAAACTTATTCAAGATTAAACGTAAGTTTTGATAAAAATTATTACGAAAGCAATACTTTTTTGTTAGGTAAAAATATAATAGATTACGGTCTGAAAAATAATATTTTTTATCAAAAAGATGATAAATCAGTTTGGGTAAGTTTATCTAAATATAATTTGGATGATAAGATTCTTCTAAGAGCAGACGGAACATCTGTGTATATTACCCAGGATATTGGTACAGCAGTTCAAAGACATGATGATTTTTCATTTACAAATATGATATATACAGTTGGTAATGAGCAAAATCATCATTTTAAAGTTTTATTTGCAATATTAGATCTCTTGTCTTATAGTTGGAGTGCTAATTGTAAGCACTTATCATATGGTATGGTCGATTTACCATCTGGAAAGATGAAGTCTAGGGAAGGGACAGTTGTAGATGCTGATGATTTAATGACTAGTCTAGTAAATAATGCTAAAAAAATATCTCAAGATCTAGGTAAAACTAAAGGAATGAAAAAAAGTGAGATAGATTCATTATACGAAACAGTTGGTTTGGGTGCTTTAAAATATTTTATTTTAAAGGTTGATCCACATAAAAACATGTTGTTTAATCCAGAGGAATCAATTGATTTTAATGGAAATACAGGTCCATTTATTCAGTATACTTTTGCTAGAATACAATCTCTTTTAAGAAATTATAATCAGCAAATATCATTAGATTTGAATTCTGATTATAAATTAAATAGTTCTGAAAAAAAATTGATTAAAATAATGTATAAATTTCCAAATATAATAAGTGATTCAGCTAATCAACTTAATCCGTCACTGTTAGCAAATTATTCTTATGAATTATCAAAAGATTTTAATCAATTTTATCAAACTAATCCTATTTTAAATAATGAGAAGCAGGATGTGGTATTGTTTAGATTACTTATTTCTAAAAAAATATCAGAAATAATAAAATCATCAATGTCATTATTAGGGATTTTAATGCCTGATAAAATGTAATTATTGTTTAGTCTTATAAATTCTGTTTAAAAACTGTTCAAGTTGAATAATTGTCCTATTATTAAATAATTCACCTTCTTTTACATATGAAATCATTCCTGTTTCTTCAGAAATTACAATTGCAATTGCATCATACTCTTCAGTTATTCCAATAGCTGCTCTATGTCTTACGCCAAATTTTTTTGGTAATGTTTTATTACTAATAGGTAAAATACAACCAGCGCTAATTATTAAGTTGTTTTTAATTATGGTTGCGCCATCGTGAAGCGGGCTATTTTTATAAAAAATACTTTCAATAATTTGAGTTGATATTTTCCCATTAATATTGACCCCTGTATCTGAAAACATATTTAAATCATCTATTTGTGTTATTATTAAAATTGCGCCTGTTTTATTTTTACTCATACTTTCACATGCATCAACAACTGACTTGATATCTAATGAAGAAATATACTTTGTTTTGAATAAAAATTTTTGAGTTAAAAATTTCCCTTTTCCTAAAATAATTAGAAACTTCCTTAGTTCACTTTGAAAAATTATTGCAAGTATGATAACTCCAAAACCAATAAATTGACCTAAAATTTCGCTTAATAGTTTTAATTCAAAAAAAGCTACAATTTGCCAAAACAAATAAATGAAAGCTAAACTTAAAAATATATTAATTGCAATAGTTCCCTTAACTATTCTGTAAAGAAGGTAAACAAGCATAAATACAGAAATAATATCAATAACTTCTAATACCTCCATTTAGTTAATATTTTTTATAAAATTAGTTATTTTAACACATTCAATAGCTTCATTCACATCATGAACTCTTAAAATATCTGCACCATTTTTTAGTGCAATGGTATTAATAATACTTGTTCCATTTAAAGCTTTTTCTGGTGAAATGTTTAATAGTTTGTAAATCATAGATTTTCTAGATGCTCCTACAAGTATTGGATAATTCAATTTTTTAAATTCATGTAAATTATTTAATAATGAATAATTATGATTTAAATTTTTTCCAAATCCAAATCCTGGATCTAAAATAATTTTATTAAAACCTAAATTTTCAAGATCTCTGATTTTTTTTTCGAAAAAAGTATAAACTTCACCAACTACATTTTTATAGTTTGGATTATTTTGCATATTCTCTGGTTTTCCTTTCATATGCATTAAAACATATGGTACTTGTAACTTTGATATTAGTTTAAACATATTTGAGTCAATATTTCCTGCGGAAACATCATTAACCATGTTGCCCCCAGATTTAATGGCTTTTTCAGCAACTTCACTCCAATATGTATCAACAGAAATAAAGAGATCTTTGAATTTATTTTTTAACAATTTAATTGTCGGTAATAAAATTTTAGTTTCTTCATGTGGTCCTTTAGATATTGCATTAGGCTTTGTAGATTGTGCTCCAATATCTATAATTGAGGCTCCATTATCTAGCATTTTTTTTACTTGAGTTATAATATTTTTTGGTTGCAAATATTTTCCGCCGTCATAAAATGAATCTTCAGTAATATTTAAAATACCCATTATTATTTTTTCACCTGTTGAAAAATAATCAGATTTGTTATAATTATCTTTGAATTGGAGATAATTAAATGATGTATATTTAGCCATTCTTTAATTTTTTATTAAAATGGAGCAAACGATTCACGAATATGATTCAATAATAGCAAAATGTAAGCAAATTTTTGCAAAAAAAATGAAAGATTATGGCACTGCATGGCGTATTTTAAGAATTAGTTCATTAACTGATCAAATATTTATTAAAGCTCAACGTATTAGATCAATTGAATCAAAAGGATCAAGTAAAATAGATGAAGGTATTTATAATGAGTTTGTAGGAATTGTTAATTATTCTATAATTGGACTTATTCAATTGCAACTTGGAATAAGTGATGATTCAGAAGAAATGGATTATAACGAAGTGATTAAGATGTTTGATAATCAAGTTAATATAGCTAAAAATCTAATGTTAGATAAGAATCATGATTATGGAGAAGCCTGGAGAAATATGAGAGTAAGTTCTCTCACAGATTTAATTTTACAAAAATTACTTAGAGTTAAACAGATAGAAGATAACAATGGTTCTACTTTGATTTCTGAAGGTGTAGATGCAAACTATATAGATATGTTAAATTATGCTGTTTTTGCATTAATAAAAATAAATAAATAATTATGAAAATATTTAACAAGCAAGTTGTCACTATTTTGAGAATTCTAATCTCAGTATTGTTTTTAGTTTCAGCATTAGCAAAATTATATCCTATTCCAATAATAGGAATAACTAAAATTTTTGAAGAAGGTCAGTTGATTCCTATGGGATTCAGTAGTGATTTTGCACCATATGTTTCTAGACTAATTATTGGTATTGAATTTTTTATTGCAATAGCTATTTTACAAAAAAATTATCTTAAAAAGATTATATTACCTTTTTCAATTGGACTAATATCAGTTTTCACAATTCATCTTTCATATCAATTTTTTACCGGTGATAACGATAACTGTGGTTGTTTTGGAGAATTAATTCCTATGACACCTATTGAAGCAATTATTAAAAATATATTAACATTAATAGTTTTATTCTTTATTAATAAAAACATCTTATACAATAAAGAAAATAATTTACTTCTACTAACAAATAAATTATTAGTTATTTTATTGCTGATGTTTGCATTTTTACCAATTTCTAATAGTTCGTCTTTATCATCTTCATCATTTTTACAATATGTTAGTAATGAAGATTTTGCTCAAACTGATGATACTAAAGTTTTATGTTTTTTTGATCCTGATTGTGATCATTGTCAAGATGCAGCTAAAAGAATAGATTCACTTTCAAAAACATTAAACAATTTTCCTGCTGTACATATTGTTTTTTCTGATATTGACAATGATTCAATTCCCGGAAATGAAATGATTGATAGAATAAATAGTTTTTTAAATAATATTGACACAGACTTTTCCTATCAAAGTATACCATTTGATAATTGGGATACTGATGAAATTGATAGTTATTCTGAAATAACATTTCCTCTTTATGATAATCCAGTAGTGATTTTGTATCGAGGTGAAAAGCAAATCAGGTTATTTGATGGAACTGGAATTAATGAATTTGATATTTTAGAATTTAAAAAATTATTAGAGTAATTTTTGTGGTAGCTTTAATTTTTAAAAAGTTTTTGTATGGTTTTTCAATTCTATTTGGAGTACTAACGATTGTTTTTTTCTTATTTAAAATATTACCAGCTGATCCAGCTAGAATGATGCTTGATAAAAGAGAAGATGCTGAACAGTTAGAATTAATAAATCAAAAATATGGATTCGACAAACCAGTTTCTTTACAGTATTTGAGTTATGTAAATGATATTTCTTTAATTTCTATTTACTCATTAAATAAAAACTCTTTTTTTTCTATATATAATAAAGAAATAAATTTTTTTAAATTTTTTTCAACGAAATCTTATATTTTGGTGGCCAAATTACCAGATTTTGGGAATTCTTTTTTAAAGCAAGAAAAATCTGTTGTTTCAATTATTATTTCTACATTTAAAAATACGTTAGTATTAGCTGTATCATCTATAATTATTGCAATATTTTTAGGAATGCTAATGGGTGTTGTTTCAGCAATAAATAAAGATAATATCATTGATAAGTCTGTTTTATTTTTTTCTGCAATAGGTATGTCTTTACCATCTTTTTTTAGTGCTATACTTATTGCTTGGTTGTTTGGATTTGTTTTACATCAATATACTAATTTACCAATGACTGGAAGTTTATTCGAAATTGATGACTATGGAATGGGATATCATCTTAATTTAAAAAATTTAATCCTTCCATCAATTACTTTAGGTATCAGACCTTTATCAGTAATTATTCAGCTTTCTAGAAATTCATTGCTAGATGTTTTGAATATGGATTATATAAGAACTGCAAAAGCAAAAGGAGTAAAATATTCTAAAGTATTATTTAGGCATGCATTAAGAAATTCCTTAAACCCTGTAGTTACTGCCGTTTCAGGTTGGTTTGCTTCACTTTTAGCTGGTGCTGTATTTGTAGAGTATGTATTTGGTTGGAATGGCTTAGGTAAGGAAATTGTAAATGCATTAAACACAATGGATTTACCTGTTATTATGGGTTCAGTCTTATTTATTGCAGCAGTATTTATAATTATTAATTTATTTGTTGATTTAATTTACACATGGTTAGATCCTAGAATTAAAAAATAAAAAATATATGAGAAAAAAAATGGTAGTAGCAAATTGGAAAATGAATTTAGTTAGAAGCGATGCTTTATTATTAGTTCAAGAGGTTTTATCAAATAAAGCTGATAACATATCTGTTGATGTTATTTTTTCGCCTTCATTTCCTTACATTTATAAGGTTGCCAAATTATGTCAAATTAATGATAATTTTAGTGTTTCTTCTCAAGATTGCAGTATAGGTAAAGAAGGCGCATATACTGGAGAAGTTTCTGCAGAAATGATTGCTTCATGTGGTGCGAAATATGTTATACTTGGTCATTCAGAAAGAAGAATAAAATTTAATGAAAGCAACGATGAATTGAAACAAAAAATTAATAGAGCTTTAGAAAATAATTTAAAAGTTATTTTTTGTTGTGGTGAGTCATTACAACAACGAGAGGGTAAATTTCATTTTGATTGGGTAAAAAAACAAATAAAAGAAAGTATTTTTCATCTGTCCAAGAATCAAGTTGCAAATATTATTTTAGCTTATGAACCTATATGGGCTATTGGAACAGGTAAAACTGCATCAACTCAAGAAGCTCAAGAGATGCATCATTTTATTAGAAAATTATTTGAAAAAAAATATAATAATGATGTGGCAGAAAATCTTTCAATTCTATATGGTGGAAGTTGTAACCCAAATAATGCATCTCAACTTTTTTCGCAAAAGGATATAGATGGTGGTTTAATTGGAGGTGCATCTCTTCATTCAGATAAATTTTTGACAATTATTAATTCTTTTTGATGCAGTTCGTAGAAGTTGATATTGAATTAAAAAAAACTGTCCCTTACAATGAGATATTGATAGCATTATTAAATGAAATAAAATTTAATTCTTACCATGAACATGACAACGGATTAAAAGCATATATTGAAGAAAGTTATTTTGATTTATATTTACTGAAACAAACACTAAAAAAAATAAAAGAAAAAGTCGACTTGATTTATACTGTAAAAAATCTTGAAAATAACAATTGGAATAAAAATTGGGAAGAGAGTTTTAATCCAGTATTTATAAATAATAATTGTATTGTTCGTGCAAAATTTCATGAAAAACCACATAACATTAATTATGATATAGTTATTACACCAAAAATGTCTTTTGGAACCGGTCATCATGAAACTACATTACTAATGATGCAATATATGTTTTCTCTTAAATTTGATAACAAAAATATTTTAGATGTAGGTAGTGGTACAGGGATTTTATCAATATTAGCTTCTAAACTTAATGCGAATCATATTCATTCTGTAGATAATGATAATTGGGCATTTATTAATTCAAAAGAGAATTTATTATTAAACAATATAAAAAATGTTTCATGTTTTTTAGGTGATATTGATTCAGTTACCTCAATTAAGTATGATATATTATTAGTAAATATTAATAGAAATATAATTTTGTCTCAAATGAATAAGTATAAAGAATTGATGGATGTAAATTCAGATATATTATTGAGTGGTTTTGTAAATGATGATACTAAGTTAATATTTAATAAAGCAAAAAATTTAGGTTTAAAACTTATTAATAAAAAAAATAAAAAAGAATGGAATTTATTACATCTAAAAAAAGTATAATTATTTTAATAATATTTGTGTTTTTTAATATATCATCTTATTCTCAAAACACATCAAGTTCGAAAATTTTTTCTAGCGATTATACTGTTTTTTTAACTGAGTTAAAAGAAGTGTTAAATGTTAATACTAATGCAAATGCTAAAAAAATTTACAAAACTTTTTTAAAAAATCAAGACTATTACAGCGTTAATGATAGAAAAAAAATTACTGAAATATTAAGTTATATGTTAAATAAATCATATAAAATAAACATATATTTTTATAAATTTTTTGAAGTTGTATCTGTTTTTTCATCTGATATAAATAATCCTAAATTATTTGAAGATTGGTTAAATGTTTGCTCTATCGTTGTTGAAGATAATTCAAAAAAAAATATACTAAAGTTTTTTGATTTCACTATACACTTTTTAAAAACTAAAATGTTATATGAATCTAGGTTAAGCAAATGGGAAGTTGATTCAGATAGTTTTGGTTTTACAAATTATTCATCTCAACCTGTAGTTACTTTCTCTAATAAATTAAATTTAAGATGTATTAACTCCAAAGGAAAAATTGAAATTAATTCAACTAAGGGAAATTATTATCCGCTTTCAAATAGATGGTTAGGTACGGATGGAGTTGTTTATTGGGGTGACCATTTTTCAAAAGATTCAGTTTTTGCTTTAACCCCAAAATATAAAATTAATACTAAAGAAAGTAAAATTGAGGTAGATTCAGCCTTGTTTTATAACAAGTTTTTAAATATAGAAGGGGCCGAAGGTTATTTAAAAAATATCATTGTTTCTGGAAATCAGCTAGATAAATATCCGCAGTTTGTTTCATATTCAAAAAACATTAAAGTTGAAAATCTTTTTAAAAATATTGATTATGAAGGTGGTTATAAGTTAAATGGAAAAGAATTTGTAGCTGATGGAGGAGAGGAGGGAAAAGCAAGAATTAAATTTAGAAGAAATAACAATGATATTTTTGTTATTAATGCAAATAGATTTAGTATTTCAAATGATAAAATTTCATCAAAATCTGCTGGAGTTACTATATTTTTTGATAATGATTCTTTATTTAGTTCTAATCTAGAATTCAAGTACTTTAATAATAACAAAAAAGTAATGTTATTTAGGAATAATAGAAAATCACTTAGTCCTCCTATGATTGACACCTATCATGATCTCACAATAGATTTTGAATTGTTGGAGTGGAATACTGACAGTACTATACTTACATTTGGTTCACTTCCAGGTACATCTGAATCAAATGTAAGATTTGAATCAACTGACATGTATCTTCAGTCTAGATATGATTTAGTTCAAGGAGTTGACAAGTTTCATCCTTTAATTTTGATATCTGATTATGTTAAAAGTATTAAAAAGAAAAGATTTTATGTTTCTGATTTAGCAAGATACACAGGTATTCCATTACTTCAAATGCGAACTTATTTAGGTACCTTATCTAGCTATGGCTTTATTTTTTATGATTTTTCAGATGAAAGTATTATGGTTCAGCCTATGTTGCAAAATTATATAAATGCACACTATGGTTTAGACGATTATGATATTATTTCTTTTAACTCCAAAAGATTTGATGTAAATAAGAATAATAAAATAGTTAATGCAGTTTTAGATTTGAATTCAAGAGATTTGATGATTAGTGGTGTTCCAGAAATTAAATTAAGTCACGCAAGAAACGTGTTTATTTATCCAACATCAAAGTTAATTACTGTGAAAAAAAATCGAGACTTTTTATTTGATGGTCAGATTATTTCAGGAAGTGGAAGAATAAATTTATTTGGAAAAAAATTCCTTTTTGATTATAATAATTTTAAGTTAGATTTAAAACAAATTGATTCTGTACAAATTTCTGTACCTGTTGAACCATTAGTGCTTGATATGTATGGTAACCCAAAGTTAACCTATACTAAAACATTATTTGAATATGTTTATGATAATGATTCATTATCTGATGGTTTGCTTGAAATTGATTATCCAAAAAATAAGTCAGGCTTATTAAAAGATAGTTTTCCGGAATTTCCAAAATTCACCTCATTTCAGAAATCATTTGCATACTATGACACACAAAACTCTAAATTTGCTGAAGCATATCAAAGAGATAATTTTTATTTTCATTTAGATTCTTATACAATAGATAGTGTTGATTCATACCTTGGAAGAGAATTATCCTTTCCTGGTTCATTTCATTCTGCAGATATTTTTCCAGTTTTTAATGATACCTTAAGGTTACAAGACGATTTTTCTTTTGGTTTCAAAACCACTACACCTGACACTGGTTACCACATTTATAAGAACAAATCTAAATTTACAAATGATATATTTTTAAGTAATGATGGATTAAAGGGTAAAGGAAATTTTGAATATCTTTCTTTGTTTGCTAATGCAGAAAAGATTATGTTTTTTCCTGACTCAATGATTTTACTAACAAATATTTTTAAAATTCAAGAAGTTTCCAGTGGAATTGAATTTCCAAATGTTTCAAATAATAATACTCTAATAGAGTACTATCCATATGATGAAGAGCTTTATGCAAAAATACAAGAGCAAGAATTCAATATGTATAATAATTCTGTACAACTATTAGGTTCTTTGTTAATGAGGCCAACTGGTTTAACTGGAGAAGGTACGATGAAGTTAGATAAGGCAGAACTAGTATCTGAAAATTTTTCTTATAACGCCAATTGGTTTGCTTCTGAATCTGCAGATTTGGTTGTTTATGATAATAAAATAGGAAATGCATTTAGTGCAAATAATTTAAGATCGTATATTGATTTAAAAAATAGACAAGGTGAGTTTAATTCGATTGGTTCTGATTCTTATGTAAATTTACTTTCAAATCAATACATATGCTATATTGATAAGTTGAATTGGGATATGGATAAAGAATTTTTAAGTCTATCTTCAAATATTAAATCATCAAAAAATGCATCGACTTTTGTTTCTACCCATCCAGATCAGGATTCAATATTTTTTATTGCTCAACAAGCAAATTACAGTTTAAAAGATTATATTTTGAATGCTCAAGGTGTTGATAGTATTGGAGTAGCTGATGCTATTATATTTCCTGATTCAGGAAAAATAGTTCTTAATCCAAACGCAATTATCTCAACTCTTGAAAACTCTACAGTTATAGCAGATAATATTGATAGATATCATAAGTTTACAAATGCTTCGATTGATATTTTGTCTGCGAATTTTTATTCGGGATCTGGATTTTATACATTCATAGATAGTGAAAACAATATGCAGCAAATGTTTTTTGATAATATAAAGGTAAATACTGATTCTGTTACTGAAGCAAGAGGTAGATTTACATCTGGTAATATATTTAAATTAAATCATAAATTTGATTTTAAAGGTGAAGTAGATCTATTTGCAAATAATGAAAATTTGACATTTGATGGTTTTTTTAAAATTAAACATAATTGTAATACAGAAAAAGAGTGGGTAAAGTTTAGGTCTGAAATTGATCCTAATGCGGTACAGATAAATTTAGATGAAAAAATATTTAATGAAAATGATGACGAGTTATCTTCAGGGATTTTGCTAAGAGAAGATACATTAGCATTTTATGCTTGTTTTTTAAGTAAAAAACAAAGTAGTTTTGACAAAGAAGTATTATTAGCTAATTCATCAATATTGTATGATGATATATCATCGTCATTTATAATTAACTCAAATGACTCATTAAATAATACATTTGAAATATCTGATGTTTCTTGTAAAACATATGGTCATGGAAACATAAACTTGCACTTAAATTTAGGTAGGGTTAATTCAAGAATTATTGGTTCAATTGAACATGATATGATAAATAAGGACTTGAAAATTAATGGTTTCATGATGTTAGATTTTCATTTTTCTGAATCTGCTCTACAAGAGATGGCTATAGATATAGGAAATATTGGTTATGATAGCTATAGTACCTTGTTTGCAAAAAATGTAAAAAAAATAATAAAAGATCCAACTATTTCTGAAAACTTTATAATTGACCCTACTGATTTTAAACCATCTACATTTCCAAAAGAAATGAATTCATCATTAGCTTTCACAGATATTCAATTGAATTGGCAGCCTAGTACAAAATCTTTTATTAATAATAATGATATAGGTTTAGGGAATATTTTATCTTTTTCTGTTAATGAATATTTAAAAGGCAATATAATTTTACAAAAAGGATGGAGAGAAGATGTTATTATTATTAGATTGATTACTCCAGCAGGAGAAGATTATTGTTTCAAATATGAAAGAGGAGATATGTGGGTTTTTTCTCACAATTTAAACTTCATGTCTGAAATTAATAAAGAAAGTGATTCTAAAAGAAAAATTAATGGGAGTCCACAATATAGTTATTCTTTTAAAAATGAAGATTGGATGGCTAAATTAGATAAGGAAATTCGAAAAAAATATTCTGTTAGATAATATGATTAGTAACGAAATTATAGTATTTGTTCTTCTAGCTTATTTATTAGGATCTATTCCTTCAGCAGTTTGGGTTGGAAAATTTTTTTATAATATTGATATCAGAGAATTTGGATCAGGAAATGCAGGTGCCACCAATACTTTTAGAGTTTTAGGTAAAAAAGCTGGTATTCCGGTACTTTTTTTTGATATTTTAAAAGGCTGGCTTTCAGTTAATTTAACTAAACTCCTTTCTAATTACGACTTAATAATACAAACTAATATAGATTTGTTTCTTGAATTTAGCTTAGCTTTTGGTTTATCAGCTGTAATTGGTCATTTGTTTCCAATTTTTACAGGATTTAGAGGTGGTAAAGGAATAGCAACATTACTTGGTTTTTTATTTGCGATCCTGCCATTTGCTGCTGTTTTATCACTAATTGTATTTATTTTATCGTTACTAGTTTCCAGATTTGTATCGTTATCTTCTATTATTGCTTCTTTTATTTTTTGTGTTGTGGTTTTAATAACAGAAGATAATTTTTCTTTAAACCTGTTTGCTTTTTTTGTACCTCTACTTTCGTTAATAACTCATCAAAAAAATATTGAAAGACTGTTGAAAGGTAAAGAAACTAAAGTTAAATTTGGAAAAAATTAATATGGAACAAGAATTCGATTACATAAAAGATGGAAAAGATTATGATAAGGTTGTTGAAAAAAAACTTATTTTAATTGATGATGATTATAATACTTTTGATCATGTTGTAGATTGTCTAGTTTCATTATGTGATCATGATACAATACAAGCTGAACAATGTGCATTACTTACACACCACAAAGGTTTTTGCGAGGTTTTAAATGGTAAATCTATTGATTTAGAATTAATTAAAAAGGATTTGCTTATCTATGGACTAAATGTTAAAATTGTTTAATAAGAATTTTTAAGGCTCTGTAGCTTAACTGGATAGAGCACCTGACTACGGATCAGGAGGTT
>MDSV01072659.1_pt1 | contig 24320 bp, 5 predicted proteins | sample 810851 | NCBI WGS metagenome assembly MDSV01 (sample SAMN05326640, study PRJNA326480) | marine metagenome | isolation source: seawater | place: Atlantic Ocean: North East | collected 2012 | reverse complement strand
TTTGCATAAAAGTTAATTGCAGCCATTTTTTTACTCCTGATTAAAGACTGTATCTATAATAGTATACACTTAAAATTGTTGTTTATATTAGTTATTGAGCGCTTAATTCTAGCCTCATAAATTGTACTTTATTCATATTGTTCAATAAGCCTCCATTTACAGACTCATATGAATTATAAGATAAAACACTTGTAATGTCATTATGGTAATGTAGGAATACGTCATAATTCCTAAATGTTCCATCTGCGCCGGCTAGAGGAAGAGCTCTGTCCTGCGACAAATCTTCTTGTCTGCCTACGATATCATCACTGTTTGTAGGTGGCACATCAATACTTACCTTAACTGGTGTATTTTGCAGCGTGTTAGGGCCAACGTCAGTCAGATCTTTATATACTACTGTTCCTCTAAACGCAAATATATAAGCATTTTGCCCATTAGATCCGGGATCTGGAACCGCTATTACTGATGGTTCTTCAAAGTCAGCAGCAGCTTGGTTTACATTTGAACTTAGTGAAGCCGTAGCTTTTGGGAAATCATCAGGTAAATAATCTTTGCCATTATCTACGACTTCAAAATCATCTATACCACCGTTTGAGGATATTTCAGTAACTTTAATCTTTGCTCCTGTTCCAGTACCACCCTGAAATGTTAAAGTATCGCCTACCGTAAAGCCAGTACCAATCTGAGGTGCGCCATTTGGATTTGCTTGAGTTGGCAAAGTATTCATTATAGATATATCGTCTTTTGAAATACCTACAGTTGGTAATGTATAAGTAAACGGAAGTAACATTCCTCGTCTAATTGTGCTTACTTTCCATAGTTCATATGGAGCCATTAAGCCCTGACTAGTAACATCATTTCCAAATACTTTGGCGCCCTTCTGTAATTCATCCCAGCCTCTTATGTCAGTTCCCGCGCCAAGTAATGTAGGAACTCTATAGTCGCATTTTTCAGTTATAACCTCTCTAGTGTATTTTGCTCCTTCGTACTCATATTCTTCTTGGATGTTAGGAGAGGTTAGTAGTTGGCCCGGATTAAAGTGCATAACAGCAAAGTATCTAGAATCAAATAGAATTTGCTCATCTGGCCAAGCCTCAAAGACTCTAGCAAATAAATGTTCTCCACCTAACGAACTAATGTTATTTCCCGGAGCTCCCCAGCTTTGTTCTTCTGCGCCGGTCACGTTTGGTTTGTATGGGGTCAGACCTCTGGTGGTTCTAACTGTACAGGTGAGATTGCTAGCGCCAGTTGACATTTTTGCTCTAGCTGTTATGATTCCAACACAGTCTGCAGTGTCATCAATCCAGCAATTTCTTGGCCCTTCTATACCGTCATCAGAGGGGTTACTTCTATGTCTAACATAACCATCAAAAGGAAATCCATAGTCTAATTTAACCACATGATTAAAATCATTCTGGTTGGAATAGCTGCTAGCTGGGGATTGTTGATTTGCCCCATCTGGCCCTCTGTTGTTATATGCACCTATTAAACCATGATTTATTGGATTAGCGACGCTTTGGTTTGGGCCTCCTATGTTTGCTGTGCCATACAAATCAACCTGTGGCTTGCCATCGTTTTCAGGCTCTATGAAGTCAGGATCATAATTTGCAGCTCCACCTGCTACTTGAGGAGCGCCGACTGCTCCCACTGCACCACCTGCACCACCTCCACCGTAAATAGTAGCAGTATCCATTTCTGCAGTGGCCACAAACTCGTAGTTTCTTCCTATTTTGAATATGGGGTCGCCTCTTCTTCCCCCAAATGTACCGTTTAATATATATGTATACTCATCTCCTTCTGGGAATTCTTGCAGTGTAGCGTTGCCCGGAGTTACTGCGGTTCCACTTACAGCGGCTGCGTCTGGACTTCGATCCAAGAAGTCATAGTCGAAACCAAGTGGGTCACGAGCTAATCTATTTATTGTCGTGTTCTGGTCTTGTGTTAGCTTGCCGAATTCGTCGTGCCAATACCAACCAGCACCCTTTAACTCAGGATGCCCGTGAGGATACACAGCAGTCGAATAAGGAATTTGAGGCGGCGTCAATCTTATGTAAGCTGTGTGATACCAGTTCTCAAAATACTTTGGTTTAGGATGTATAAGATTCCCTTGACCATACATTGCTCTATGCTGTTCCGCTCTAGCATAAATTTCATCAAACTGATCAAAAGCACCTATCCACTCTGCCGTAAGTGGCATAAATGTCAGCTTTGGAGACATAGGCGCTAAGTCATAAGTACTATCAAACGCAAACTCAGTAATTACACCGTCACTTATATCTTGCCCAGCTAAATCATCGTCTTGTATAACTCCAGTAGGTTTTTCATAAGCCCAACACTGACGGTCTTGCACCTTAACATCTACACCGTTAACTAGATAAGTCTTTGTAGCAAAGTACTTCCTAAGATTTATTGCCAGTTTATCTGGTATCAAACTTTTGCCATTACTCCAGTCTACAGTAAGTTTGGCTTGTGTCGCGGTGGGTTCTTCTTTGTCTTTCTTGGGATCAAATCCAACATAAATTTCACCTCTACTGTCAGTCTGGACAACATCTAAAGTATCGTTAATTTCATCGTCAATGGGGTTGTTTGGATCAAAATGCTGTCCCGGATTTACGACATTCGCTAGAGCAACCATTCTGTGGAAGTCATTTATGGGAGAGCCATATTGACCACTAGGAGAAGCATTAGTACCAATATCAGCCGGTAAGTGAACTAAGTTTGCATCGCCATTGTTAAATATACTATCTATGCTAATCGGTAAACCATGCTTGACTCTACTATAACTATGATCTTGTGGATTGTCACTTGGCAAAATTCCGTTTTGGCCTCTTAGTTGACCTCTCATGTATGTGAAGCCAAAGCGAGTGGTGCTCGGATTGCTGGAAATAACAGTGTTGGCGTTTGAACATATTTCACTCTGCGTGCTAGTTGAGGCTCTTTTCGCCATCAACTTGTTCACGCTTTCCTCTGTGTAGCCCTCAGTAAACAACGGCCCCCAAAAAGGATGTACAAGATCAAAGTTTTGTTGTGAAGGGTCTTCTATTAACGCGCCAAATTCATCAAACGAAGGATTAGAAGTAGATAACCAATCTCTATGATTAACACCGTGCCATCTATTACTTTGCATATCAAACGATGTAACGTTTAAATATCTCCTACTACCAACAAACGTCTTTGTATTTTCTGCCTTAATCCATTTTTTCACTACAACCTGTGGGAAAGCATCTTCTGCAGCGCCGCATTCACCCTCTAGTTTTTCAACTAACGCATTTGCGTATGCTATAGCATAAGAAGGATAAGGGCCAAATTCAATACATCTTGCCCGTATCGCCCATGAGCCAGTTGTATTTCCTGCTATTGAACCTAAATTAGATTGCGTTTGTAACTTTGTAGCCCCCATTACAGAATAGAACCAATTAGTGTCGCTTTTCCAATAGCTTTCGCTTTTGGCTGGGTCGTTTGCGGGGTTTCCGTGCGGCCTCCATAAGGTTGACCAATACGGCGTTGCATTGTCTGTTAATGCTGGCCCCCACTCATGACTTCTTACTGGCGCAGGGCTACCTATAAGTGGAGTTGTTGGATGCATAGGCATGGACTTTACGACTATGTTCTCCTCGGGCCAGCGTTTAACACCGTGATTACTTTGGCTTGGTGGAGATGAAAGTTTCAATCTTCCCGTATATGACCAGTGGGTTGGATCACCTGTGGGTGAAGTTGTATCCTCATCATAAACCTGAGCCGCATAAGCCTTCATTGCAGCTTCAAAGGCAGTAGTATCTACTGAACCCGCTGCTGGCCGTGAATTCTTTAGAGCATCAAGGAGCCCCTCACAACCCACGGGAGGCGACCAGCAAGATGGAACAGGTTCACTACTTACCGTAGTCTCGATCCACAGCCCATTGTTTGCCTCTATTCTATAGGCATTAGGGCCAGCGCTCGTTTCTGTGTCACCATCTGCGCTATCGCAATTGCTATTTGGAGTGTTAGGCCCTACTGGTTCAGTTGTAACGCTATTTTCTTTTAGCACTTTCCCTGATGGTTTTCTAGGGTCATTAGCAGCATCTATACCGTTATCAAAAGCAGCATCTGATCCATACACTTCCTTAATAGCTTCAACTATGGTATTGTAAAAGTTAAACCTAAACACACCCTCATATTGACTAGGTGTTATTGAGTTAGATAGTTCTGGGTTATATTTTTCTTCATAATAAAACCTGTCATCTTTGAAATAACTGTCCCCGTCAGCGACTAGCATCTGGAAGTTCCAGTTGCCAATACTGCCAAACTGTCTCGCTGCGTCGTCACCAAAGTCCATTGGAATCCACTCGTCGTCAACTCTTGATAGCATCACGACGCGCCCAACCTCAAATGATCTTTGTGACCTGTTTGTTACGAGGAGTTTTTCTTTTTTATCATCCTCACATCCAGTTCCCTTGTTTGAGAACACTGGGCCAAACATGTACGGGTTGCCCTGATTAACAGTCATCGGTATGGCATATCCGCTACCGAAGTATCCCATATATTGATTTGATTCGGATGGCGTTGGGAAGCCGCCCTGTTCGTCAAAGTTTGCCGGTAGGGGATTGACCTTGACGCCGGCAATGGGTGTTAAAACTTTTGCTAATACCTGTCTTGTTCCAGCCTCTGCTTTACCAGTGTTATGATTATAATAAACATCCAACTCAGCTGTGACATTATTATCTGGATTGTCTGATCCGCCGGGATCTACGGGAGGAAACTCTCCGGGTTTTCCGGTGAATGATTTGTTTCCAGCATATGCAGTACCCCAAGGGTGTGTTGGTACAAAATTAAATTTTGGAGAACCTTTTCCTACCAGAACTCTAGAATCTTTTCTGGGAGCCCTTTGGTCAAAGAATCTCATCTCAAAGTTGGCCATATCGCCTACAACACAAATTGAATTGGCATTGCCAGAATTTGTAATGCCATCTGCATTAAACACAAAGTCAAAGTTTTTAGACCAACTTAAACATCCAGAAAGGCTGGTTTGAACACCAGTAATAAATTTTCTTTTAAGCTCTTTTTCCTGACGTTCAGCAAGAGTATCTGTTTGCTTAATCGTCAGATAATTCATGTTGTATTCTTCTACAACTAAAGCAGCAGCCTCTATTGGTGTAAACTCTTTAAGGCCAAGGTCTGCTCTGGTTTTTCCGGGTGGCGTATTCCACTTTTCAAACAGTGGGTCTGACCCACTTGACTCCATTTTACTACAAATGGCTCCAAATAGTACATCATTACGATCCCAAGTAAACTCTTTGTAGTTTTTAGACGCTAAATCAAACATCATAAACTTGGGGGGTGGAGTAGGAGCCATAGTCGCTACAGCAGACAGCCTAAAGAAGAAAGGTTGGTCATTAACAAACGCAAGTTTGCTAGTGCCAGCTGGGACTATTTTTACAATAGAATCCTTCTCTTTCATCTTGTCAAATTTTTGATAGATGCTATCGGGATGGAACGTAGCCATACCCGCTTCTATAAACGACACATTGTCTGTCGTAATAGCAGTGAAGCCTTTTTTCTCTTCTGATAAAGATGTTCCGCTAAAAAATTTACTTTTCATATCCTAAAATCCTGTAAATTGTTCGTTGTAGAATTCGTCTTTTTTCTGATCAATAAACGTTTGATTTGAGTTGGTCATATGCGGGTGCTTCTCTTCCGAAGACGGAACAAAGAAGTCCGATATATCGCCACCGGCAGAGTTGAAGTAGCCCTTGTCTCTAGAAGCTCTATCTGGAAACATTCCTATTCCCTCAGTCAAATTCTCCATAGACATTATAGAAACCTCTTGACCGTAATTAGCTATTACCCTTGGCTTTCCGTCAAGAGTTACCTCGTCAGTAATCTCTGGTTTGTATGCTGTTGCCACAAACATGTTAGAAAATGCGCCAGTGTCACCTTGTTGTATTTTGCTGGTAAAGTCTGCAACCTCGACTATCTCCGCATATTTGTCAAACATTGCTGTGTACTCTACATTGGTGGCTTCTTGTATTGCATGGTTTCTAATAAGTAGATTCTTTTGGTCTCTAAGTTTTTGACGTTCTCTAACTACCTTGTCTAATAATACCTCGTGCTGCTTCTTTATCTTACCAAATTTTGGCGTAAATAAGTCCATCTTTATTGATGTTTTAATACCATTAGTACCCACGTCTACGTTTATATCCGTAACTAGTGGGCCACCGTCTGTAAGCATTTTGCCTAAAGAATTTCCTCTTGGTATGCCAACATAAGAAAAGCTACCTCTTTCTTGTAGTAGTTGCAAGCTGTTGGAAAATGCAGACTTAAGAGATCCTGCCTGATTAAGTAAGCTATACCCTCCAAAGTTCCAAGGCGCTAAGTTTTCATCTTTCTCAAACTCTACCTTGCCGCCCAAGTTAGCGTATCTTGCAATTCTAGGGTTGGAATCTAGATATGCAAACTCATTATCATTTATTAGGGATGAGACCCAAGGCCCATAGCATCGTTCTGTAGATTGTAATGGTAGAGCAACCATGTCTGGATATACCGGAGATGGCGCAGAGAAATGTATTCTAGAGTGCGGATTTGCTAGAGATAATTTTTCCATCGCCTGCTGATAAGCCTTGTAAGCACCTTGTACAGTCCCCAAATTCCCAACACTACACAGTCCGGCGATATTTATGTTTGGTTCACCTCTCCATTCTGGCTTAGAAAATGCTGGTATCTTAACGCTATCCATAGTCAGGTAGTGCTTCATAGTAGGAGCTTGATAAGCTTGATGTGGCCCATCTTTCATCCTAGAATCTATGGTTGGAATTATCCGTGTTGGATAAGTAATGACCGCATACACATGATCATCGTCTAAGCTTCTTAAATCTGTTTCTATAATATTACCTATAAACTTCTGATTTTGTGCGCCAAGAGCACTAGTCACCGGAGCCCTATTAAAATCAGTCCAAGGTACAGTAATCTGATCTTGATCTCTATCTACTTCGGGTATAGACTCTGCGCTGTCTGTAGGGCCAGCTCCACCTGTAGTTCTATGGGGAATCCACAGTGGCTCATAATAACCAACAGTCCATTCATATTCACATGTGTCTCTATTGTAGAACTTCTTGGGTGCAGTCATAGACCCTATATCTTCAACATATCTACCAAATACTACGGTGGGCCGAGTAGATAATTTAGGCGGCATATAAAGTTTTTCATCAACTTCTACCTTAACATATGCAACACTTTTTGGCAAGGCTTTTAAGAGTGCAGATGTATCAAATGTATGCCATTTATCTTCACGCATGTTGTCTAATGCTGATACTACATCAGGAACTAACTGCCCATTAGCCGTGACAACTTGTTGCTTTATCTTATCGTTGCCTATACCTTTGAAGTTCAAAAACTGGCTATTATCAAAACGAACATAAGCAGGAACTCTACCGTTGTCTGAATAAAAGTTAGTGCCATCGACTGGGAACAGGTAGCTTTTGACAGCGGGAGGCAAGAACATTTGATTATTAATTGCTTTTGCAGCCGCTTGTTTGTTGGCCTTATGCCCTGCGGCAACGTTTCCAAACATCTGGTGGGGTAAAACAGTTTGTGGGTTTATATAATAGTCAAAATAACCGCCTTGATTATTTGGTCTATAGTTGTGTTTCCATTGGTCACTTATAGGGTCATAATTATTTTTAAGAGCGCCATATGTATAAGTTCCTCCAAGCTTTCCTATATTAAATAGCTCAGTTTGAAAATCAGAAGTAAAGTAATAATTTGGATCTTTGTTTACAGGCTCTGGCTTGAAGCCAAACGGCCCACTTAATACTTCCCCCCAAGGCGCAACGACTATATTATTATTGTAGTCTAAGTTAGTAGCCTTAGATAATTTCACTAAGAATGTTTTACCAAGGTGTTTTTCTGCTACCTTTTTAACAAAATTATATACCGTCAGAGCGTTCTCCATACTCTTTTCACCAAGTCTGGGCATTGCTTTGATTAGCTTTTTATTGTTTTCTATGGTATTCTCAATCGTAGCCAACGTCATGCGAAGTCTTGCTATTTCATTTTGAGCGTTGGCAACTAATTTATTTTTGATTACTTGGGCATCATCGTTAGGGCCTCCACCGCCAGCCTGATCCGTGTCTTGTAGTGGATTCAACGAAAGCACTTGCGAGCCAAACTCATACATTTTTTCCTTGATTTTATCCCACCATGAATAAAATTGATTGTTGGCTAAAGCCGCAGCTAACACGCTCTCTTGTGGAGCTTCAGCGTTAAATAATTGTTCATATAGATTGTTCCAGTCGCCATTAGCCTCAACTACATCACCCGTTAACGAATCAAGGCGCTGCTGCATAGTGGCATAATCTGTAAATAGCTGTTTAATTTTACTAGCTATTTTGGCAACACCAGCTTCGGCTATGCCAATCCTCTGGGCTCTTTTATAATACAAGGGGTATCCAAATGGTGGGCTACAAGCACTGGCGGGTAGTCCTTCCTTGTTGACATAATCTTTATCTGACCTGAACACACATCTAGGCACAGTGACGGCATAATTGTTTGACATTCCTTCACGAACTTGCGTGCCAACGGCCTCCGCCTTTGCTTGCGAATCTTCATCGTCTGCAAATGTTACTGTGTTCACCAGTTGTGACTGTATAAGGTCATCGTCTTCAAGAGACTCCATATATACTTCACTATAAAGTAAAAGGAATTCTTTCCATCTATCAAAAGATATCAGTGCTGCTCTAAGTTCCATTTCTGTAGCGACATAATAATTGTCTACACCGTTTGCGGCTAAACCCTGCGCATCTAAAAGTATTTGCTGGTAAGAACCCCATCCTCTAGGTATGGTAACTGCATCTTTGCCGAGAAAACCATAAAATGGAAGTATCTGTTGACTCAGAGAGGTTTCAAGAGACCATTGAGCCTGTAGGAAGGCAGCTTGATTATTTACTAGTCCAAGCTCTCCTTTTCTTAACTCGTTAAAGTCTCTGTCTTTTGTAGTTTCAAAAAAGTGCATCTTGACTTCTTGAGCACCAACAACAAACTTATCTACGGGCTGGTTTGTTAATTCATATCCTAAATCTCGATTTGTGATATTTACACCAGACTCTAGCTCTAGCTGGTCTAAGTATCTTTTTACAACTCCGTAATCTGGCTCAGCAGATCTATCTATAGAATCAACTCTAATTATGCCGGCTATGATCTCATCATTTTTACGCTGATATATTCTGTCCTGATTGTAATTGTGAAGCCATTTACAGTATGGGTGGTCAATAACAGGAAGTAAAGACACAAACAAGTCTCTATTGGTAGCATCGCATATTTCTTGACACAAAGATAGTAGATCTGTCTGTGCGAAGTCCACTGTGTACATTGGGGGTATCATGTCTACTGGAAGACCTGTGAAGTCAACCACGTATTTGAATCCTCTAAAATTAATCTCTGTGCCAAAAGCATCGCTATACTCTTGCGGTATAACACCGTTATAGCCTAAAAGAGCCTCTATAGCCTGCGTTATTCTATAAAAAGGCATACCCTTATCTGAAGTTCTTGACATCCCCTCTCCAGTCACAGGAAAGACGTTGGGAAGTCTATTAGCAAATGAGTTGGCAGTAGGAGTTATTTTACTATATACATCTGCCACAAACTGAAACTTAGTAGATAGTTGTTTTGTTGGTAGCGGCACTTCAATTTTATCAACCATTACAATCCTATCTGTGAACTGAACAGTACCATCAGGATTTATTATCTTATGTAGTAATGATTTATTGGCTTTGTCTTGTAATTCGAGTGTCAGTGCGTCGCTAGGGTCATACTCTAAGAATCCAAACACATTTATCATATTGTGTGATCCGTAGTTGCTGCCCGCATAATCTTTTAAGATAACACTTACATTTGAAAGTATTTCTCTAGGGTCTACAACATTTACAGAGTACGCTGGGCCTCCAGCTGCTGACTTATTTTCATTTGTATTCTGTAATATCCCACCAAATGCTAGATGGTCTCTACCTCTGTCGCTGCCGTATATTTTTCTATATTCATTTATCCAGATGTTGTCGCCGCTACCAGTAAATCCTTGCCCACCTTTGACACCAGAAAAATAGGCTGTATCATAAGGGGCTACATTGCCCGCTGGCGGTCTTGCATCAATTTGACCATCCTTACCAGACTTGAACTCGTCTGCTGGGCCAAAAGCTTTAGGGGCTAGATAAGAACTGTAGTTTAAGTCTGCTATATTTCTAGAATATCTAAATAAGTTCTGACCGTGTAAAATATCTAACGTGGCGGTAAATGCTTCTGGCACAGTAGCCATGTGTTTACCAAACTTAAAAAATACTGGACTACCCACAACAGGGGGTGCAAACGAATCTCTAGCTCCGTTATGATAAACATCATCGCCAAGACCATATGATTTACTATCGGATTGATTATACTTATCTTCTACGAGAGAGATGCTAACAGAAGAGCTACCACCGCCAAAACCTCCTTTGATAGAGAAGTTCTTAATAGAAGCGCCTAAAAATGTTTGCTGAGCATAGCCCTCATTTTCGTATGTCCATCCACCGGCAGAATAGGACGTTGGTATTGAACCGCTAGACGGCCAATCTAAAAGATATAATCCACTGCCTTCAACTATTGAATTAGTCGCCATTTTCTTCATCTCCCTTATCCGCAGGTTCTGGCTCTCTGCTTACATAAGTATTAAACAAAGCTATTGATGCATTTGGTATAAACTTTGGAATGAACACGCCATAATCTATGTTGCCATTTATATCTATCTCTGGGTTTGGATCAGGCGTATAGTGTACATATGAATTAAAAACACCAAAATCTTCTATACCTCTTTTATCATGTTTATGTGCGTTTGAATATGCTAGAGGTTTGTACTGGCTACCAAATTTGCTAGGGGTAGGTAAGAAATCTATTAGTGTGCCACTAGCACCATTTATGGTATTCAATCCAGACATAGCTATGACACCGGAAGGGCTGTCAAAATATGTAGGAGTCTGACTATGGCCAGATGGGTAGTTCATATGCTGTGAGAAGTCAGCATACATAGCTTCGCCAGATGCTAAAGCTATACCGCCAGATGGGAAAGGTCTATCTACAGACGCATGTCCAAACTTTTCATCTGAGTTAATAGGTTTGTAATCAGCCATTATCTATCCAATTCATAAGTCCAAGAGATGCTAAAACTATAAGAACCAGTTTTTGGAGACCAACTTTCATTCGGAGCATTTATAAAATACTTTCTAACTCCCGGCTCTTGCTCGGGGCTGACGCTTTTAATAAGCTCTCTTAGTTGAGTTCTCGTTGGCTCTACTATGCTTGGTTTTTGTGTAACTAAACCTCTACCGGAAGCATAGTGCAGATCTGTATAATCCATCTGTAGTTCTATCTGTACATCTCTCTTATATTCCGTCCTACTGCCAACGTACTGCAATACTGGGCCAGTTGCCCTACCTATGACTGGGACTACGGCAAATACGTCTCCCGGATAGGTGTCGTTGACAGATATGTTTTCTGATAACACGCCAGATATTATGTTTGTTGGCCTATTATCAAATTCCAAGCTGTATGTTATTTCTCCATTAAACTCATTTAGACCCAAAGAAATAGATTTGGGCTGCGAGTTAAGTTCAAACGGTACTGAATTTTGTGCCCTTCTGTATATGTCTGATGTTAATCCAAACTGCCCACTCTTAGATATTTCGTGATATTTTTTAAGTGCGTTGTCGTAAGCCCCGCTAGGCTTAGTCGGCTGTGCGCCATATCCGCTAGGAGAAACTTCATTAAGACCTGTAACAGTACCATCAATAGAAACATTAACAAATGCATTATCAATACCCTTACTAACAGACATGCTGTAGTTTTCGTAAGAATCTCCACTGGCTAGCAAGAATGTTTCACTTACGCTAAAGCTACCGCCTGCAACGTCAATGTCTTCAGTGCGAGTGTGATTAAATCCTCGATAAGTATTTACTAAGTCTAGAGTTCCGCTTCCTAGCTGATTGTTTACGCTGGGGTATGCAAGAGGAGAAGTGTTAGGATAATCAAGAACACCACTCTTGGCTAAAAGATTATTAACAACATAGTTCTTTGCATTTTGCCAAGCAGGTATTTTATGCACCTGTCCTCCCGATGGGAAGTGATGCGTTTTGCCTTGAGCAGAAATACTATGAGTTATGCGATACGATCTTGGGATAGAAAGATTCTCTGCTCTTTCATCATCCACTTCGATATTCCAGCTTTCAGAAAAGCTTTCAATGAACGCTCCACTTAACGCTATAACCTGCTGGGTTGTATGACCATCGTTTGCTCCAGATATAGCAACTTTTGAATCGGCAGGAAGTGGGTTACCATCATCATCTATTGTGAGATTTTTATTAAGTAGGGTATCGGCTTCTAGCGTAATTGTATAGTCGCATCTGTTTATGTATAGCCCATCCTGAAAATCTACAGCAACCACTCTTGGGTAGCATATCACGGCGGGTTCATCGCCATGCACAGGCATAATTTCTAAACGTTGACCATCTATAGCAAACAAAGCCTTGATTGCTCTTTGCTTAGAGAATATCGCATCTAGCTTTGAGTTTTCTGGTACTGGTTGAACTTTTGGCCTATTGTTTTCCGAGTGACCACCAGTATTGTCAAACTGCCCATAAGGCCCAGTTCCACCCGGCGTTGTTCCATCATAATAAGGGAACGGAGAATTGTCCTGCATTTTAATCGCATATGGACTTCCCCTATCCTCTAATATTGTACCAGTCAGTGTAATAGAATAGGTTATACCAACATTTTCACCACCAACTTTATTTAGATTGGAAGCTATTGATACGAGAGGCGAAGGCCTTAAAGTACAAACCTGCGCATCATCATTTTTGTAATATACTGATATTGGCATTATTTACCTCTAATTCTCATGTTCATCCTACCTGTATTTAATACTGTTCCACTTACGTGTAAATTCATTGACCCTGAAATAGCTACTCCACTTGGATTCCAAAGTGCCATATTCATGGTTCCAGACGATAAATTGCGGGAAGCAGTATGTAGTCCTACAGTATTATACACACTGGCGGATTCTGGCCCTTGCATATAAAGATTGATATTTCCGCTTGTATCAAATGGTTTTCCACTAATATATATGTTAAGCGCGGAGAACTCAGTAGTACCCTCTGGAACAAGCCCTTGAACAGAAACAATATATGGACGATGTTTTACAAACGCCTTATCTCCTGACATGTCTCTACCAGAGGCTTCTAGGAATAATTCACCCTGACTATTAGAATATACTAATCCGCTAGAGCTATAATTAACTGCTACACCGCTAACTGGTTGATTTATTATCAATCCTACATTCGATGTTCCGCTATTTGAGCCATATACCTTAGCCTCGATAAACGATCCGGCTTGAGGAGTAATCTTTGGCTGCTCTCTTAGCATTGCATCATATGTGTAAGTAGCACCAGCTTCTAGCACTGGTTCATCAGATGCGACGTTGCCACTTGCAAACATGTGATGAGGAGCGCCAACCGCCAATGTGTAGTCACTGTCAGTTCTCTTAGCTCTGTGGATTGCGACACTCTTTCCGAAGTGATCGGACTCTGAGCCAGATATAGCTACAGGCGTTGGTGCGGAAGTATATGATTTTTGCTTTCTAGCATTGTTGCCCTGAGCAATAATCTTCTCTGCGTATTTCCACTCTTTCTCCCCAGTCTTCCAGCTCTTGAGTTTATTTTCAAATGTAAACACAGCACCGTTATTAAGAACTGTTGTACCACTGTTTGTTAGACTATCTACTCTTACGCCAGAAGTTCCCAAGTCATATACGTTATGCGTCGGGATGTCAAACGCAGCTCCAAATGCTTTTCTAATAAACATGCCGCTATCATATACGTGTTCGTGATAGTTTTCGTAGTTATGATTAGGAGCTCCAACAACTAAGAAGTCTGCATCCATACTTACTGAGTAACCAAACTCATCTGGAGAAATCATCATGTTTGAAAGATCTGCTGCGGTATAGTTATTTGTTCCCAATAACACTGCTGCATCAACAAGGCTTGTAAAGTTGACAATGCCAACGTTTATACTACTAGGCTTAATCTTGTTCTTGTATTCCCAAGGTTCATATCCACCGTTAGAGCTAACGCCTGAGCCAGTTCTCTCAAAGTGGAACACTGCTCCAGCGCCACCCTTTCCACATAAGTCGATACCACTAACAACTCCGTTTTCATTCTGACCAAAGAATGTTAAGGAAGACCATTCTTTTGCAGTTTCTCCTTCATAACCGTTGTAAGGAGTTCCAACTACCAAGTCATTGTTGCTTAAGTCTATTGAGAATCCGAACAGGTCTCCGGGATATCCAGACTGGAACACTTCAGAATTCAAGTAGTCATAACCAGAAGCAAGCATTACAGTTGGTAATCCACCTGCTATTTTAGCGTCAATATCTAACGAATGTGGGGCTCCGCTAAATAGTGGCGAACCACCAGTTAGAGTAGACACCCTGCTGTAGAATTTGCTTACTTCTTTCTTTCTGTCGCTATCTTTCTCTGGAGGTGTGGGGCGTGCTATTGAAGCAACTGAAGGATTAATCGGCTCATCAAACGTCTGACTGCTAGGTCTAACGCTAACGCCGTCAAACAGGATTCCCAAACCTTGCAAGCCACTAGCGGCGTAGAACCTGTATGGAGAACCTAGCTCAGGAGCTTTAATCTTTTGAGTGTGTTCAAAGTTTCTACCGTCTAAGTTCTGATAAGTATCAATAGCAAAACTATTGTTATCAAGATCTTCTGGGTATAGGCTTCTGATAAACTCGTCTTGTTCTTCTGTTCTTCCTAGGCAATCGTTTTGAATCAATGTAGCGTCACTTAGTAATACAATTCTAGATCTATTAGAACCTGCTGGGAATGTAGAAAACTTCTCTACTTCTTCTGCTATAACTACTGGGCCATCTGCTATTGTAGACTCACCACATGAGCTAACAGTGACACCGCTGCCGCAGTATTTAGAAGCGTCTGTTTTAATTGCTTGGAACTTCTCTGGTATTGTGATTACTCTTTCTGGTACTACTTCTACCACCTTCTTCCATCCTACTAAGATTTCTGAAGTCTCAGTAGTTGTCTTGGTTTCAGTCTTAGATGTTATTGGTAATAGACAGCCAGAAACAGATACCAACCTCACAGTACTTGGTGTGTAGTTGAAGTCGTCTTTGTCACCAGCGTTCAAGTCATTAGAGTCAAAATAGACACTCAAGCTATTCGATGTAGACGGCATCCTGAAGTCAATAAATCCACTCTTGACTCTACCAACTGAGGTTTTTGACATTGTACCTGAAGAAGTAACGTTCTCAGAAACCGTAAATGGCTTATCGTTTTCATCAAAGTCTGTCAGACTAACACCAAATGTGTCTTCCTCGCTAGGGTCTGGACTCACGTTTACACTGTCAGCAAACAATCTAATTGGGAAGGCTTCTGTGTCATCTTCGGACACCCAGTTGTAATACAATCTATAACCAGAACCTGCAAGAACTGGAGCTGTTAATGTAGCGACTCCGCCTTTTACTTGCCAAATGGTCTCAGTCCTTGTTTGTATATCTCTGATGCCAAGAGTTGACCTGACAACATGAGAAGCTGACCCTTCTACCTTAATTGGTATAAAGTCGCCGGTAGTCTGCGAGGAGTCAATATAAAACTTGCTTACTGTATGTTCTGCCTTACAGCCAGTAATAATCTTGCTGGCAGAGTTTACATCTTGATTATTTGCGCCACGCATAGAATCTTGGCCAATTGTAGCGTATTTTTTGAGGTTGTTCAGATACAAAGGTTTCATATCCAATCCAAGGTCTGAACATAATACGTCTACATATCTAGCTATTGACTGATCTACATCATATGTAATGACAAGTGTTTTATCACCCTCATTTAAGAAATCTTTAATATTATTTATATCTTCTTCGCTGGCAAAACCATTTGGATTAGCGATCCAGCCTACGTCATAGAATTTATTTATCTCGCCCTCAATGTTTTCAGATATGCCGTGACCTTTAGACTCAAGCATAACTTTGATTACTGAATCATCTTTGGCTGCTTTGAACGACGTTCTGCCAGTCCACCCACCAAGCTGTGCAACGCGACTCTTCTTGTCTGGGCAAGACTTTCTTACCAAGTTAGTGTAGAACAGAATACTCTCATCGTTTCCACCATAGAGGTTTTCTCTTTCCTCTGAAGTCACAGAAGCGATAAGAACAACCTTAGATAGTTTATTAAGATATGCCCAGTTCTGCTCTGCGGCTACTGGTGACTTGTTTATGACCTCTTTGTTTTCTTTGATTGTATCAGACTTAGTTGATCCAATGGCTTGTATTACAGCATCTCTACCTAAATAAGCAGCAGGATCAATATAGTTGACTTGATTGAATGTGGTTATTCCACTATCTTCTGGCTCAACCAATTCAAATGCCTTGCTGATAGGATTATCAGTAAAGCTGTAAGTAGTTACTGTAGAGTTCTTTTTTGTGGTTCTACTCTCGTAGACTGGAACCATAGTAACTTTTTCGTAAGAAGGATACACAATGCTAGAGGCCGGTATGCGTTCAGCAGCTGCTACCAATGCTTTAGGTTCTTGGTTTGGTCTGGCTATAACCCCTTGCATATCAGACTTTGGATCGCACCCAGCTGAGCCGTTGCCAAACATCCAAGGCCAGTTTATGTACTCTCTAATTGTTCGGCCTTTTTCATCTGAGCATTCTACAATTTTTTGTGCTCTTAGGTCTCCATCGCTTAGCATTGGAATAGGACAAGCCTTATTTAACGAGTCACATTCGTGCGTATAAGCATCTCCAAACCTAGCAACTATGTTGTCCCACTCAGGGATATTCATCCTAATATCTGCGACACCCTTAGCATATACTCCACCTCTGGATATATTGCTATCTCTTGAGTACTGTGGATCTTTAGTAATGATAGTATTTGGTTTACCGGATTCTGGGCAGTTATATAGGGACTCATATTTATTTCTGGCTGGGTGCAGTCTCATCTCTGACCCTAGTTTTTCTAAGATCTCATTAAGAATATCATTAGACTTAGAGAATACTCCGGCGTTTTCCCAGATTGGGTCGTTACCAACAAGTACCAGCGTTCTATCGCCAAGTGCCATCCAGTCCTTAATCTGCCCAATTATTTCATCACTAGCAGCATCAACTTCTGGAGTAATGATAAATGCCAGACCTGCATCTCTTGGTATAGATATGTCAGTAAACGCGGTTCTAGCGAATGGTCTATTTACGCCGTTAAATATACCTGACAGGTCAAACGTTCCTGAAGTCTCAAGATGAGGATTAAGGGATCTGTGTAAGTTTCCGAACTTGTAATATTCTACAACACCACTATGTGGATGATATTTTCTAGACTCAAATAGTCTTACAGCTCCAGTATTTGTAGTAGAAGCCCAGCCATCAAGACCTGTATAATATGTGCCATCAGGTGGGGAGCCGTATCCAAGAGTGCCGCTAGGTCTAAAGTATACATTGGTATCATCATTTACATTGAGACTGTCTGTTGGAGCGCCAACTGCAATCATGCTACCGTCTTCGTTTACCGCAACACTATAACCCAACCTTGAAGAACCAGTCAATTCTTCTGCAACAAATCCCCAAGTACCTGTGTAATTAATATCGTTATAGCCATAATTGTAGATGTTGCCGTATTCTTCTATTGCCATTTCGCCACTTGTAGGGACGGCTACGCCTACGGACTTAAAGAAGTCTCTGTCTCTTCTGTACTCAAATCTGTCACTGTCAGACAGTTCTGTAAATACTTTCCTAGCTGCTGCATCAGCGCCACTGGCTGCAGCGTATGTGTTGTAATTGCTTAGTTCAGTAGCGTATGTGCCTTTGTTTGTTAGCCAAGATACTAAGTGTTCATATATTTTAGCTGCGGTTTCTGACTTATATTCAAACACCATACAGTTCTTTTCAGTCAAGTATGGAGAGCCTATAGTTATTACTTCGCAGTTTTCACTGATTGCTACTGAGTGACCGAATCTGTCTACTGGTACACCAAGCGCCTCCGCAGGAGATTTTATCTCTTGCACTAAGTCCCAAGTTCCCGACGCAATTCTCTCATAAACGTATGCTCTACCGCCGCTTTCAGCAGGTATATTGAATTCAGCAAGCTCAGCATTAACAAATTCAGGGCCAATTCCAGAAGCAAGCAATCCAGATCCGCCAGTCACATCTAGAATACCACTGTCCAATATATCGTTAATAACAGTAGTGGCGTAATGAGTCCAATCGTCTGGTATATTTCCGTTAGGATCTCTTTCGTCATCTGTTAAGAAGTGCTCATGAACAACTCCAGAACTTTGTTCGCCATACCAGTTTACAATACCGCTAGCAAAAGTATAATCTTTGTAGTAGTCTTTAAATTGGTCAATAGCTGGCTCAACACTGTCGCGGCCAAATGAAGGCGTTGGGTCTACATAAATACCTAGAATTGGTGGCAAGCCACTGTATGCCAAGCCGCCATTATATGGAAACGCTTTGTTGAAACCTTCCTTAATACCACTGAGTATGGAAGATGTAGTAGCGCCATCGACACCATTTCTATCTATTTTCTGATGTGTGACCCAAGACGGTAGTGCTGACAAGTCAGTTGAGAATGGCTTAGTTTCACAAACTATTAGCTTGATGTCTATCTCTATAGCTGGATCTGCGTAGTATCTAAGGACTTGGTTCTTTGCTGCTATTTTGTCAGTGATCTGCTTGATGTTTAGAGGTTTTGGATTGAACTCATCTGTTATAACAAGAGCGCCCAAGGTTATACCTGACACTTCTATCTCATCAAATATTCCACTCCAAATTGCACCCGGAGCTCCAACAACTGCAACTTCTCTGTCGCCACTACTTGCGATAGCAATAGAATGTCCAAACTCTCTACCCTTCTGACCAACCTGCCAAGACCTTGTCTCCACATAGTTACCGGCTACAAATGCGCCAGATGGATCTGCTTTATAATAAGCGTCTCGATAACCAGAAGGAAGCACAAGTTTCTTTTCAAATTTCCAGTCGTGCTTAATGCCGCCACTAGGTGTGGTTTCTCTGACGTAAGCAAATACTGCACCTGCGTCCTCCAACGCGCCGCTGGCATTGGCATCTAGCTGATGTTTAGGGGCGCCGACCAGCATAATATTATTGCTTACAGATACTGCTTTACCATAGCTATCTCCTTGGTTTCTCCCAGAGGCTGCAAGTGGATGCGGATAATCTCCAACAAGTTTAATACCAGAGAAGTTAAGATCTTCGTTAGTTCCATATTCCCACTCTTCCCATTCTCTAGGTGGAGTGATTGCCTCGGTTGATCCAGTTTCACCTTTAAGGGTCACTTGGTATGCAGTGTCTGGCGAAAGTCCATCATACTTTCTAATGCCGTAGTAATCACCGCTATAAGAATAAGCTAAATTAGTATAAGTTCTTTCAGCTCTGAATATTCCACCCTCAATACATTCTTCGCCTAGCCATTGTGTCTCATGGGACACAACTTTAGATTCATTACACTTATCAGTGCTTGAACTACCGCAGGAACCATGACATATAATATCAACGCCTCTAATTTCATCGTCGGCTGGCTTAGAAGCAAATGTATTGTCATCTACAGTAATTTCTTTTCCGAAATTAGTACCATCCCACTTAAAGTAATTTACTCCAGAGTCTAAGGCGTAGCTAGTGGTATGAAGTATGCTATTTCCAGATGCAGACTGAGATAATGCTATGTTGCTCAGGAATAGATTTAAGTTTGAGCTAGGAGTCTTAGGCGCAAATAAGGTGACACCCATAGTACCAGAGCAGAACCTATTGTAAGGTGCTTCTTTACCTTCAGAGTGCAGTAACATGTTGCCAGAGCTGTCTGATGTCGGATTGAACACACTGAAGACAGAAAGAGGCATCCTGCTTTGGAAGCCAGAAAGCGTAGGTGTAAACATCGTTAGAGGCAGATTGCCAGTAGATATTTCAAATGTATTATGTAAGTAAGCATTGATTTGAGTAAATGTTCTTGCTTCTCCAGACACAAACATGTTCAGATTTCCTGAAACGCCTGATATTGAAGCAAGATGCAAGTTCATAAGCCCATCAGCAGATGCATTTCTTCCACTGATAGCAATATTCATTGTACCACTCACACCAGTTGGAGAGTACATAGTATGTAAGAACATTCCTGATGTTCCGACTGTGCCCCATAGATTGTCGATCCCACTACTTCCTAAGAAGTGCAAATTCATTTTTTCTCTAGGTCTTAGCTCACCACTCGTGTGCATTATAATGCCACTCATACCTGCAGCATTTATGCCAGACGATTTAAGGTATCCATGCTCAAGTCTGATATGCGCAGAGTGAATGTCTAACCTTGACTCAAATGCTCCACCTGATGGATAAACTAGGTCATACTGCAAGAACATCTTGTCTATATCATCTGCGTGATATTTGTGACCCATCTCTGTTAGATGTCTACCAGTTGGATATACTGCCCAGCTTTCAGACGTGTCAGTTAAACTGTCATAGTCGAATGTGCTATCTATCCTGTGGATAAATCCAGATGGCTCAAGATAGTGTATTGCTCTATTGATGAGGCCAAAGTTTTCTGATGCGTAGTGGCTTGGTTCTTGGTTCTTTGTATAAAGACTGACGATGAGCTTGGGGCCAACTTTGCCGTCACTCCAAGCAATGTCATTATTGGTCACATGCTCTATAACACTTTCTACAACAAGAGCTCTTTCTGAGAAGCTATAACCTCTAGGAATTTCCTTAGATATTCTAGGGCCAATTGAATGGAATCTATCGTGCGCATCAGTTAGATTGAATCTTAAGAAGTCATTTTCTATCTGTGTATGATATGCAACACCGCTATTAACATTAACTGGCATAGCATTGTCTGATTTGTTTATATAGCTAGCGCCATCATGCTTGATGTTAAAGCGAATGAAGTCTCTACCCTGCCTCTTCGTGAATGAGTCAAACGCAGGGGAGAAATTGCCGTATTTAAACGCGCCAAGAGTCCAGTTTCTTGTGTCTTCATTAAGCCTGTCCCACAGTTTATAACCGTCTGAAGTATACGCTTCGCCAGAGTGCCAAAATTTTAATCTGTGATTTTCTAAGAAGGATGCTGCGTTTACTTCGTACCTGTCTAGCTGAGGAGTAACGGCGGGCCCTTTTACATTTTCTTCGTTTGATAAACCAAAGTCTGTAACAAACATATTCATGCCAACGCCAGAACCCGGAGAATTACCTAGCTTAAGCGTGCTAGTTCCCAGATTAAGTTGTAATCCTGCACCACCACTCGCCCGTAATGTATTCCAGTTAGGGGTAGATTCATTGTCAGTATATAGCTTTAATGGATATGGATCTCCGCTTTGATATGTAGCAACAACAGAAAGAGGGAAATAGTAACCACTATACTGCACATTATCAGTTACTTTATATGTAGTGCCATTAGTCCCTTTTGCTATGAAAGTTAGTAAATCATTCTCATATGCCAGCATGAACTCTAAGTCTTTTCCGTTGTCCCATTTAGAGACAAGAACGCCAGACTGGAATAGGTCATAAGAAGAACCGCTAACGCTCGCGTCGGGGCTAAATCGAACAAACATACTAAACGCTTGATCTATATTAACGTCTCCAAAGTCTATATATGAATTGACGCCTGATAGTCTTACTGCATTATTAAATCCGTCAGAAATTCTTCCATATAGCTCGTGATTTTGGAAGTTATCTCCACCATTTGCTAGAGCCGTCCAGTCTATGGTCTCATAGGAATGGGTATGGGATGGCAACTGTGCAGAGAATAGACTTGAGTTTTGGAATCGCAAGCCTACGTTTTCTATGTGATGAGTGCCATAAGTAGAAGTTAGAGTACCATTAAGTGTTCCTGCTCTTGGTAAAATACTTGTGCCATTGTCATAGTTGAAATCAAAGTAGCCAGATACGAATGGGCTGTCTAAGTAATTCTTTTCATATCCAAGACCAAAAGCTGGGGCAAACGGAGTTGTTGCCTCACCCTCTATTCCTCGCCATCTTCTTGAATAATTAGATTTAAGTGTGTCTGGGGTTTTGAAACCATGCGGAATACTTGCTATTTGGGAAAGAGGGGCAAAGCCAGAGCCAGTGTTCAGCATTGAATCAGAAGACTGTCTACTAGTTGGATATAATTTTAATTCTTCGCCTTCCTTATTGGCATATACCTGTATGCCTTCGTATCCAATCGTATGCAGTTTCATTGCGTGAGATGGCGCAAAGTTTACTACGAGTTTGATATCAGATATTGACGCGCCACTTGGAAGTGGGTAAATGTCTAGATTTATTTTTTCAAAGTATGAGCTAGATGTATAATCATTTGAAGCGCCCACAGTTACTGTGTCGGCGTATACCTTTAGTGGTATTTCGTATTCTACAAAGCTAGTTCCAGACACGACAGGGGAAGGAAGTTTGTAGTGATCACCGCCAGAGTTGTTTGTAAGATTTGTTTCAAAGTATTCGTCTGCACTAGATGGGGTCTCAGAAGAAATTGCACTTACGTCAGAGGATATAAACCCACTGGTAGTAGGTATAGTACCTGTGCCTTCTGTATTCTGTAAAAACCCGCCAGACGCATTGGTGATATTCAATATCTTATCATCGCTGTAACCAACGACATCTATCGCATAATCTCTAGATCCTACTGCTTTCTTAGCTGTAACCTTAAGAGAAACAGAATCAACGACAAAGAAGTTGTCAAAGATTGGAAGCGGGCCTTTACCTGCCGTTTTGAAAGCGCCGCTAATTGGCACGCCAAAGCCAAACTCACCATTCATAAGGCCAAATAAACCCTTTGGTGTTTTGTGTCCAAACTCAAGAATTAATTTACCAGAATCTACAACCCCAAACGTAGATTGTAAATTGATATAATCGCCGGTCGCTTCATTAGTAAGTACGTCTAATAATTTGGAAGCGCCTGTTGTAGTCTCATTAGTATAAGTAGAAGTGCCGTCTTGCCAAACACTACTAGATGTTGGGTATATACCCGGATCAAATGTAGCTAACTTGAATTCTGTGGGTTTGATTTCTCTCTGAAGTCTTGTGCCAGTTGGCTCAACTTCCAAGAACATATTGAATTTTTGACCAACTCTGACATCGTATGCCCCACTATTACATATCTCTATAGCAGATATTCTGATGGAGTTATTAGGATTTATGTACCCTTGGAATGTAGTTCCTAAAGGCGCGCCGCCAATACCCAAAAAATCGTCATCACCAATAACTGTTGGGTCGTAGCCTAAATCGTTTTCTTCATATCCAATGTCAAACCCCTCGTCAAACGGGTCATCAAAGTCATGTACTGTTACATCAATATTTAATGTATATCCACTATCATCATTGAGCTTTGGGAAAAGATCGTCCCAAGTATTTAATGCGAACCTGTTCTCTGTAGGTTGAGCTACATACGTGGCCCAGTTCTTATTTGTACCAGTTGAGAAGTCAGCGTCACCGCGCACTACAATATCTTCATATTTTATAATAAGATTGCCAGCGGGATCTTCTAGCTTCATATTATTGAGCGTATATTGAGGTGGAGTTTGACTAACTCTATTCTCTATTGGGGCTGTCGCCCTGATAACCAAGCTACTATGTTCAGCGGTAATAGGTTTTGCAACTTGGCATTTATATCTGAATATGCCTTCTGTCTGTATTGCAGATGGTGTAATAAATGTAGAGTCATCATCCGATATCAAGTAACTAATACCGCCCTGAAGATCATAATCTCCAGTATAAACACCCTCGTCAATACTTGCGTATAGATTGCCACTTTGTATTAATTCATTTACAAAATAGCTGCCACTCATTACCGTTTCTATATCACCAATAGGATATAGCTTTTGTGAGCAGAGATAGTCTTTAAATGTGCCGCGAAATTTATCAGCAGTTACTTCTAAACTATTAACAGCAGACAGTAGCTCATTAATCCCAATATCTGAGTTCGCCTTGCCTGCTAATTCTACCTCTGCGGCAGGCTTGGCAAATAGCTGTAAGTCACCTGTGAGCCTTGGAAGTCTTAATTCCTTAAATGGTGTAAGTGCTATAGACTGCAAAAAGTTTACACTCTCTACTGTACTTGTGAGGTTTACTTCTTTTTTTATAGGCGCTACTATAGATGCCTCTGCACTGATGTTTTTTGCTATAAGCATAGCAGGTGCAGCACTAAGCTTGGCGCTTATAGAGCCTGCGCCCGATGACTCTTGTGATATTCTTTTTACACAAAGACACTGTAATGACATTTAATAATCCTTTAGTTATAGCGAACTGTCGCTAAAAGAAGCGT
>MDSV01105113.1_pt1 | contig 24331 bp, 34 predicted proteins | sample 810851 | NCBI WGS metagenome assembly MDSV01 (sample SAMN05326640, study PRJNA326480) | marine metagenome | isolation source: seawater | place: Atlantic Ocean: North East | collected 2012 | reverse complement strand
TAGGTGCGAAAACAACATCGGCGAGGAAGAACAAGTCACCGAAAACAACACCGGTGAGGAAGAACACGACACCGAAAACATCACCGGTGAGGAAGAACACGACACCACCCCCAAACTCAAACAACATCAGAAACGGTCTTGAGATCGTTTTCAGGGACAACGACAGTAAACTCTTCACCCAAAAGAAAAACGAAATACTCAGGTCTCTCAACCCACCCATCAGCGCGTGCAGGGGTGGGATAGCTTTACCCTGGGCTCGCGAAATGGCCAGAACAGCATCCGCTTATATCCTGGCATACGACGTGCTCAATTCAGGAATCCGCGGCAAACTCCGCGGGTTCGTACTCATCGACCTTGTATACTTCAAAGAGTCTAAAAACACAAAGTTCATGAAGGACTGGCTCTACATCGACCTCATCTGCAGGGCAAAGGGCCCGACGAACGGGCGTGCAGCGTCAGGAAAAGAGATGATCGAAGCGACAAAGCGTCTTACACGTAAGTTGGGCAAGAGGGGGATTCTTCTATCAGCACTCGAACCGGTCATCCCATATTACCAAAAGCTAGGGTTTAGCATTGCACACAAGCAAATAATGCAAGGAAAAGATCCATGCATCGGGCGATTGATCCCCAACAGGAAATGGCGAAATTCGGTGACACGGGAACATCGGGAGATTCATGGTATTAAAATGACTCTCTGCGTCTAGTCATGCATAACCACTCTTGAAGAGTTTGGACATCTCGATATAGAATCCTTCGGGCATATCCTTGCTATTCTCGTCAAGAAGACTCTGGCACTCCGCTAAGTGCTCACGCTGCCGCTTCTTACTGCCAGGTTTGAGGATTGCCTTCATCTGGGAACTCATCCTACCACAATTGCGCTGTATCTCATTGCGGATATTAGTGGGTTGATTGTATTGGTACTGCACCAGGAACTGCGCGAATGCAGTGCTATCGAACTCGATCATGTTTCTCACACAACCAACGCCAATGTCCAGATAAAATCCATGTGGTCGGTTGATGTGGAGGTAGTGAGGAAGATGGTAAAGATTGTGGTAGGCAACCTTACGCCAGAAACTGGGGGGGATTTTAACCCACCGTTCCATCAAAAAATCACAGACATCCAAGTGAAATTTCTGCTCACAATTACAGGGATGAGCATTGCCCCCATATTCATTGCAATCTGTACAGAAAGGTGTCTCCACTATTGTTTCCCCAGATCCGACATCGATATAATCATCACTCCAGTTGTGGCAGAGTTCCGAGTCAAACAGGGTCGCTGTCCAGGATTCGGGGGATGGTTTCCTCCCTTCTGTATACACCTGTTTGATCAGAGAGAGCAGCTCAGCTCTGGAATATCTTGCTGACGTGTTAGACACGCGCCTGAAAAGCATATCTTGCACAGCACCAGAAACAATGGGGGTATCAATCAGTCGCACGAGCGAATCAACAAGCAAATCGGGGGCATGGTCGTCCATGAACGTGATCATATTTTCCAGGTATTTAAACGGAACACCACGTCCAAAGAAAAACGATATCTTCAGCTCTGAAGCTGTCATGATTTTCATCATGATACGTTCAGAAATAGCGTCCGCAAAAGCAATCTCAATCATTTTAGATAGGTCACCGTCAAACACAACCAGTTTGACCTGTTCCAAATGCTCCACGGACATAGCTTTAATTGACCGAGCGTCCACGAACCAGTGTCGACGAGTACCGACAAAGTAATGACAGCTCGGCACGTCAATGCAAATGAAGTTGTTGAGCATCATCAGGATCTGGTTAGGTTCAAGACCCTCGAAAACAGCATTCTTTAATGCCGCGAAAACTCTGTCAGGATATACGGGCAAAACCCCATTAATAAAGATATCTCGATCTTCGCCACTCCAGATGTGGTTTCCGTCACCAGTAGCAAGGGCTCGGAGAACCCCAACGGCTCGATCGAATTTAGATTGGTCCTCTTTATATGTCAAGGAGTATTTCTCGATTCGATCAGAATAGTCCATGCTTTTAGATTCGTCTGTCGTAGTCAAAACCTCCGGGTTTAGTACGAAGCTCATAGTAGACATACTTGAAGGTGTCGTGCACGTGCAGTGAGAAGTGACCGAGAATACAATTTTTATGAACATATATACATTAAAAAAACGTGCCAGACTGGCTAATTTAATTCGAAAAGATCCTTGAACCTGTTACAGAGTTCCAGGTATACACCATCGGTAACGTCCTCTTTTACTGAGTCCAGCACAGCTTGCACATCCATCAGATTACGTTGTCTTTCCCCTCGGAGCCACTCTTGATTCGCTAGATTCTCTATCCACTCGTCGTACTTTTCCTTTTCGATAAGGCAAGGTGAATGCATAAGCAGTGTACCAGGAGCTCGAAAATAAGAAAACAACTGCTCTGACTCCTTTTTAAAGACGTCGTACTTTTCCTTATCGATAAGGCAAGGTGAATGCATAAGTGGCAGTGAACCAGGAACTCGAAAATAAGAAAACTGCTCTGGCTCCTTTCTAAAGATGATGTAAAGTATCATCAGAAGAGGGATCGTTAATAGGAAAACCCTAAACCCGAGTCCAATGATGATCGATCCTAAGACAACCCTGGAGACAAAGATCCAAAAGGACACCTTCAAATAACCCTGGATTGGGTTACTGATTGTGTACTGAGAAGTGACCCAAAAGGACATTGTCGCAGTGCAGTGAGAAATGACCCGAGAATACAATTTTATGAACATATATATACATTAAAAAAACGTGCCAGACTGGCTAATTTAATTCGAAAAGATCCTTGAACCTGTTAGAGAATGGCATTTACATCGACACCCGGTACCGCAAGGAGAGCGATAATCGCAGGAGGTACACGACTCTTGACGGTTACCTGGAGAGTATCCCTAATATGAGGGGGTTCCGAGTCAATGTCGATGTTTGGTGAAGAGAGCAAAGCCATGATGATGTCACCGCGGTCAGAAACCTCTTCGTCCACCGCGTGGTGAAGAGGCGTCCAGTCTTGCCAATCGCGCGAGTTCACGTCAATATTTGGTGCAGAGAGCAGAGCCTTCACGGATTCAAGTTGCCCGTTATCGACAGCCCGATGGAGAGCAGTCCACTTCATTGAACCACATGACTCATTAACGTTAATGTTTGGTGCAGAGAGCAGAGCGTGAATGATGTCAACTCGACCCCAATTCGCCGCCTCGTGAAGAGGATTCCAATTCAGTCCTGCGTATTCATTGTATTGAAATTTGTCCAGATCATCATCGTCCATTTTGGCATTTACATCGACGCCCGGTACCGCAAGGAGAGCCCGGACACATTCCACTTTATTGTATATCACGGCATAATGCAGGGGTGTTCCTCTCTGTCGCCCATATATGAAATATCCTTGGACGTTCACGTTAATGTTAGGGGCCGCGAGAAGAGCCTTGAGAACTCCTGGGCCACGGCATAGGGTATAGCAGTTATAAATGGCCCAATGAAGAGGTGTTGTCTCACTATCTTCCATAATCGTATTAACAGGCGCGCCTCGCGCAATGTGTTGCTGTACCAAGTCCACATCGTTTTCTTGCACGGCGTTAAGGAACTCATCTCGAGCTTCACTGTTCAACATCGGATACCCAAATTTCTCGAATTTCTTGAGTTATTCTTGAGTTAATTCCCCAATTAATTGGAATTCCACAAGGTGTCACGAGTTTTGCGCAGTAGAGAAGTGACCCGAGAATACAATTTTATGAACATATATATACATTAAAAGAACGTGCCAGGCTGGCTATTCAAGGTCCTTGAAGGCTCCCAGAAGGCTGTTAGAGAGTTCCAGGTATACACCATCAGTAACGCGATCTTTTACTGAGTCCAACACAGCCTGCACATCCATAAGATTACGCTTCCTTTTCTGATCCTGTCGATTCATGCTTTCCCATACCATGATGAGGGCCTCAGCGGCTGAGAAGTTAGTCAACGGACCGCGTATGGCATAATTATCAATCCAGTCCGGTCTGTCCTCTTCCTCGAGAGACATTTCCGCCCACCACGTGTCAAAGTCTTCCCGTGTCATATCCAGGGGTATGTTACAACCAGTCTTCTCATCATAAATGGATCTCGGGCGTTTGAATGGATGACCATGGCCGTTGGGACCCGTAAACCCTAAACCCTCGAATTTACCTGCCTGTTTCGGTTCTCGTTCTTTGCGGCGAGCTGCCTCATCCAAGAAAGATATGACTTCATGAAGGAGATTCCTGTCTCTCCCACTAGTCAACCACAAGTCATACTGGATTGGGTCACTCATTGCGCAGAGAGAAGTGACCCGAGAATACATTTTTATGAACATATATACATTACATTAAAAGAACGTGCCAGACTGGCACAAATTACATGAGTATGAGCCTTGCTCGTTTCTCCAGCATGTCACGGTCTTCCTTGAAATGGGAGGGGGTCAAACCCTTTTTGTATGTGTGTTCTGTCTGCATGTTCCAAGGCATGATATCGTCCAAAAGCTTCCATTCACCGTCAGTGAACAACTCGACGGTGGCAGAGGACTGGTCCTTGTAAGTGTCCTTCTCGATGCGAATCATGAGTTGCCAGGCAAACCCGTCGATCTCAGCGTACTCCTTGTATCTGATTTTTTGCGCGTCTTCACCTTCCTTACCGATTTCTGTGTAGTGGGTGTGCCACGTGTACTTCTCAGTGGCGGATTCCGCGCGCTTGCGCTTCTTGGCGGCGGGTTGCTTCGCCTTCTTGGTGGCCTCGATGGTGGCAGCAATGTCCCCGATGGTCTCGTCGTCGTCGTCGGAATCGGAATCGCCCAGGCCGTCATCTTCTTCATCAGTGGTGCTTTCAGGGTTGGCGGGTAGGATTTGAAAGTCGTCGTCATCCTCCACCTCCTGTTCGTCTGGCACCACCATCTCAAAATCGTCGTTTTTCTGGGTTTCACGCTCCTCAATCCGAATAATCGCATCCTTCATGAGCTCCTCGGCGTGAGTTTCCGGCTTTTTCTTGTCAAATTCAAACCTCAATTTGGCATCGGCGATGTCACGGTCACTGTACCCAAAAATTGATTTAGCCTGGGAAGGACTCTTACAGAGGAACTCGTCGATGCGGGCCCTGTGGACGGGGTTGTCGAACTGGGGCATGTGTTGGGTGGTGGCAGTCATTGCGTGAATTTGTGACGCTCGGGTAGATTTGATACCGCTTTTATAGTAAAAAATCGAGTATTTAAGTGGAAAATTGACGGTCTATTAACTCGAGAAATTACAGGGAATGTGCCAATCTGGCACATTTTTCTCCAAAAATCACTATAAAAGGGTGTGTTTTCAAGCGGATTCCTCACAATCAACAGCACGGAACCATGACCGAGATTAAAAAAACCGCTCTGAGACTGAAAAAACCTCCATGCAACAGTGAGGATGACGTACCACCACGCAATGTGGAGGATCACCCTGAAAAAGAGGGGAAAAAACGCAAGATTGACGAGGTGTATGCCTTTCTTGAAATTGAAGAAGAAAAGGGCAAACTCAAGGAACTTAACCTGGTACAGCAATTGACAAAACTGGAGGAAATACACGAAAACAATAAGAAACTCGAAGAGATTTGTAACCGCGACGGAATATTGCTAAGTGACGGCACAGGGTTATATAAGCCAGTGTATTTGAAGATGATAAAGGACGGGGTTGCAATTTTTCGGCTCTGTGACACCGTAAAGGAGTGCATTTCTGTGGAAAAAAAGGAGATTGAACAGCGAGTTGAGAAGCTCCAACTCATCGAACAGCGATTTGAGAAGCTCGAGGCCAAGATTTATAAGGAAGATCCAGAGATTCATGACGACGACGAAACTGACAAAGACACACTTGAAGAGCCCGCGTCCATTGACCTCACCGACACCGACGACACTGACAAAGAGACACTTGAAGAGCTCAAAAAAAGAGTCACAGACTTGGATTTCAAACTCTCGAGATTGTGCGATAGAGTGGACCGAGATGCAGAGACCACTCATTTTGGCACGGAAAAATTGAGTGGCCGAGTTGACGATCTGTCCAAGTCTGTGAAAGATCTGGAGGAGTGGAAAAATGCAGCTCACGAACCCAAAAAAGCACCCGAGGAAGGCCAGGTTCAGGACAAACGCCCTGGCAGCCGGATTCAGAACCGTTGGGAAATCCACGCTGGCCGTGATGTTTGGGTGTATTCAAAGACCCAGAGAAAGCCCGGCGTCATCAAAAAGGTTAATATCGTTAAGGCGATAGTCACAATGGCCAATGCAAAAGGAAAAATGACGGATTACGATGTACCTTTCAGCTTGATTGGACTGCGCGATGAAAGCCGGAATTTTACCACTGTTGAACATAATAAACCTATAGCCCTACTCTAACGTTTACCGTTTAAACACTTCATGTAATAAAGGACTACCGCTTGACGTATATAATATTTGCATCTCCGAGCCCGTCAGACTGGATACGCGTAAGCCACCCCCCACCAATCCGGGGTGCTTATCGGGGTCGAACACAGTGGTATCGACGTAACTCCGCGGCACTCCTCGCATGGTGGCGACGTATCGCAACCCCAACGGCTTTTTTTTCTGTCGATTCTTTTTTCCCTTCTTTTTAGCCATCCTACTTCGTCGGTGATTCCCGCCATCTTAGGCTCATTTTTACGTGCGCGTGGCACGCATGTCACATACCGAACCAAATTTCGGTATCGTTCTCAAGGCGATTATCCTCGGACTCTTGACTGGCGATATACCGGAATTTTACCTCAAACGATCGATTTGCGGTCGACCTCGGTGGTGGTGATTTTACAGCCTAAGAGGATCTGGTGTGAAAGTTTGACATGGAATTAACGATGGACGAACGCCTCCAAACCCTAGAGCTCGCAAAGGAAGTTCGCGACCTGCGCCAACTGGTCATGCAGATGCAGTCACAGGTGGGTTCACTGTCTAATACCGATAAGAAGCGGAAAGTCGACGAAAGAGAACCCTGCAAAGCCCTGACCGGAAAGGGGGCGCCGTGCAAACACTACACGGTCGCAGGTACCGACTTCTGTACCACACATAACAAGGAACCAAAAACGAAACAGTCGAAACCGAAGCGAATCAAGACCGAACCCAAACCGAAGAAAAGGCAAGGGGAACATAGCAAGGACCCTAACCTTCGCGAGACCCACGGGGATGTATTTGATGAAGGTCTCCCATCCGAAGAGTTTGTCATGGTGACCGACCTATCCGAGGTCCTCGTGGAGTATAATGGGTTCTGTACACTGGGTCTCGACCCTCAAGCGTTCGAAGAAAAATTATTGGCACGGAGAATGGAAATTCGGAAAGAGGCCACAAACTAAGTTTTTATTTTCGATTGTAATTTACAAAAAAATTCTAAATTTCCATTGAAAAGTCATGAGTTGATTTTGAAAAAGTTTTTCTGAAAAATATCCATCTCGGTAAATTATTTTCAAATGAAGAGATACTTTTCAGAAGAATTTTCAAATTTGGTTGGAAAAGTTTTTGTCAATTCGGTTGGTAAGTTTCCAAGTTTTTTCTCGGTACTATCTTCAGTAAAAATTTAGTTTTCAATTATTATAGTATTGAATCCCATTCTGAAACGATAGGGCAGACTGACGCCTGAATTCCAATAATCGTTCTTCGAACCCCTGACGGGTGGTGAAGTAAGGAGGTGTGTCCAATACATCCCAGGGGGTGAAAGATCCTGGGGGGAAGTGCACACCCGTGACACTACACACGTATCCGGTGTCCGGTGGTTGAGGCATGGTGGACATCAGCCAAGAGTTCTCATCTTCCAGCTTCTTGAGCTCCTGGAAGAGGAAAAACTGCAGGTTGAGTTGAGGCATGCGTGCTCCGTGCATGAAAAAGTGATTTCGATTTCAGAATTTAGTTTTGAATTTATGATAAACAATTTACAACAATTTTCAGATTTCAGCTCAAAAGTATTTCCAGATTTCAGAAGTAAAAATCATTTCCACCCGCGCAAGAAAGAAGTCACGTCACAGTGTGTAAAAAAATATCGCCTCGGATGATGGTCAGAAATTCGACGAATGAAGAACCGAGGTGGATGAAAATCCAAAAACCGAGGAAGCCATACGTCATGACCAAAGAGCGTGATCAGTGGACCGAGGAGGAAAAGAAGCGGTTTCTAGAGGCGCTCAAATTACACGAGTCAGACAGGGGGAGTGGACGCAAGCGCCAGCAAAACTGGTCTAGAATACAAGCGCACGTCGGCACGAGATCTGCCATACAGATCCGATCCTACGCACAAAAGCATTTCGCGCGCTCACGAAATTCCTCGACGAATTCACTGGCTACACTCGCCACAGTGGAGGAGGAGGTGACCGACGTTGTTTCGTCACCACCACCCATGGTTTCGTCACCGCATCCTTTCAAGGCGACAGTGGCGATTCAACCCGATACCGATGAACCAATTACAGAAATTGAACGCATGCGGTTTATGTTCAGTTGTGAGGTACCGGAGATGTATTCGTTCAGGAGCTTCATGCGATATGTATTCAGAAATTACAATGATTATTAATGATAACCTTTTTGATTATGTCGTCGACGAGTTCATGTATGTAGAGCGCGGACGCGCGATTCGGAAACCTCTCTTTCCAGTCCCGGGTCGGGGTGAAATCTTTTACGCACTTCTTGCACCCTCGGGGTAAATATCGACATTTCGAACACCCCGGTGTTTTCGCAAGGTCGCTCAGAACCGTGTTATCAAGGAGGCGCGCTTGCCGATTGGATAGAGGCTCATCGTCCTCGTCGTCGGTGAATATGGACTCATGTTGCCGGGGTTCCATTTCCCAGAAAATGTCACCGTTCGCCCATTCCGGTATTGTGTACGGTTCCGGTTCCTTTCTTTTCCGCGAAGGTTGTTCGTCGTCCGTATCGTAATCCTCAAGTAGTCGGAGAGGCTCTTTCGTGTGTATGTGTTCCAGTATGACCGTCTCGATATTTTGGAGCGTGGGGAGACCGGCGTTACATTTCCGCAGTATATCAGGGTGTGTATCCTTCATGACCGTATAGTAAATACCCTCGATAACACTGGAACGCCACTTACCCCTGATCTTCATACAATCAGTCACTCGTCCTAAAATATCATGACATTTTAAGCGGTCGTCTTTCGTCATGATGGGACATGATGCGGTAAATCTACCGAGGTGATGTCGCGTATGGTAAATATCGAATGGACTACCGTAAAAGGTCATTTTGATTTTATGACGATGGTACCATCCTCTTAGGCTTGTAAATTTTTTAAAGCCTAAGAGATGGAGAATCCAGGAATTGAGTATGTTGTACCATTAGCGGCTGTACGCATAGCGAGATGTACCATTAGCGGCTGTACGCATACCGAGGCGATGTACCATTAGCGGCACTGTTGTAATATCATGTAATTTTTTTCTCCCACTACATTAGTCATGACTACAGTAGTCATCGGTAATCCGATTCGGAACATCCGAGCGATTATCGACCAGATTTTTCAGGGGGTGCAAAACATCTTCTTTCCGAAAGAGGGTGGCGGTGAATCGATACAGAACGACGCTAAGGCCAAAGGTGTCGACGCGTACAGAGAAATCAAGGAACCGCGACAATACCTGCAAAAAGGTGGCATAAAACAGATGTGCGCCGGCGAACCGTACGAGGTCGAGCACGCGTACGGTCTCGTGTACGACTACGAGGAGGAGAAGGTGGCGCCGACGTTCAGCGGGCCCCAGTTTCAGGTGTACTTGGACCGAGCGACCGAACTCTGCGACGACGATCCCAAGTGTAACTACTTCAATTTATGGACGGACGGTGGTATCACCAAATACACCGAATGTGATTCACTAAAGGATACGATTAACAGTACCCTCACGTACGAAAAACTACCCCAACCACCCCTGATTGGTACCGAATGCGAGGACAAGGGGTACAAGGCCTACAATTGGTACGATTTCAAGAAGGGAAATTTTACCCTTTCGGCCGGTGCCGGTGAAGCCAAATCTGAATGGAACGAAAACGGCGACTGTGTCCGTGTTTCGTGTAAGAACAGCGAACGCGAGGAACTCAACTCGATTCGACAGTGCGTAACGACCACTGTAGAACAGCTCTCTACCAACGAACAAATGTTAGAAAACGCACGTGAAAAACAGCGACAGGCAGATGTGGACGCGGCAAATGCAGATGTGGACAGGCGGGCGGAGTTCGCGGATGCGTGCGTCAAGCACTTTCACGATACTGGTTCGGGGTTGAATGAAGTCATATGGAACCCAAGCGGTGCCCAAGGGTACGTTATCAGCAAAGCTAATAAAGAAATTGATTGCCGGAAGTCTGCTAAATCAGAAAACGACCGGGTGGGAAAGGACCGGGGGTACGCTTATTTTGACGGATTTGCTGATGACTGGGGTGATAATCAGGGCGATGCAGATGCTTCGTGGTGGTAATTTTTCTCCGTGTAATATAAATGACTAAGAAGATTACCCAGTCCCGGGCGGTGAAATCCCTGGGAGTTAAAAAAAAGAGTCCCTCCAAGAGCAGGAAAACGAGCCCCTCCAAGACTCTCAAGAGAGCGTATCCGCTCCCAAAAAACGCCAACCGCATGGTTAATCAGGGTAGTTTACGGTTCAATAAGCGAAATACCAATAGAGTCAGAAACATGACCCTGTACGAGTTTTTACGACTCCCGGGTGCGTACGAGACTCTCATGAAACTTAGACCACCCAGATTGGGTAGTTTGAGGAACTGAATTACAATGGTATCGAATATTTGCCGCGGTACACGCGACCCTGACTTGTTTGATACTCCATTCGACTGGTTTCCGTCATGGTATCACGATCAATTCTGTCGCGCTGTGCAGCGGTAATCTGGCTCAACCTCTTCAATTTCCAGCTTTCCCGGTTGCAGTGTTTAGACTCAAACACCCCAATTGCTTCGAGCTTCCAAGCAAGATCGTAGTGGAGATCATCTATTCTAGTCATCTCCACCATATCCTCCGGAGAAGGTGTACCCCTGGCGGTAAACTTGACCGTTTTCCAAAACTTTCGGCTTTTATTGGAATTGGCCAGATATTTGCGGATGAGAGCGATGACTCTCTTATCTTGATTCAAAGATCGTGGAAAGAAGTCTCCAGGTGGGTTCACCAATACCCAGGGATCGTCTTTCGTGACTGGAGTCATGGTGGCGCGTGTGAATTGTGACGATTATGACGGGGTTGGTGCGCTTTTATACTCAAATTACCACAAAATGTTCCAGACTGGCACATTTTTGTGAAAATCTGACTTAAAAGGGGCTGATTTCAATCATTTTTTGCCACTTCTTCACGCACAAAATGGATATCCAACATAATCTGCAAGCGATCATAACCGTTCTCAAAAAGCCTAGACTTGAACCCTTGACTGAATTGGCAACACTCAAGCTTCCAGATTATGCGAGTGAAATGGTGAAACATCTGACGCGCACGGGGGTCACAAATTTCCGCCGGCGAGACGACATTTCTGTGGGAGCACTGCTCAGTATGATGTCGAAACTTCAAGCAATGGAGGGCCATGTGTGGCCACAGGTTGCCTCTTTATTCGTGGACGTGAGTCTCTCAAAAGCAGTCTCGGCCGCTGAAAATGACGACGAGGAGGAATTCTGTATATATCAGCGGATCATTCATGATTTCTTTCCTCTGATGGATTGCGCAAAAAAGAAGGAGAATTGCAAATTCAAGCGTATTCCGTTCGAAAGCATTATCACGTTGTTCGCACTGATTGATTATGAATCTGCTTAGTTAGTTTTGTGCCAGACTGGCACATTTTTGTGAAAATATGACTTAAAAGGGCTGATTTCAATCATTTTTTGCCACTTCTTTACGCGCAAAATGTCTAGCGATCATCGTCTGCAAGCGATCATAACCGCTCTCAAAGACGAAAATAAGAAGCTTCAAGACGAAAATAAGAAGCTTCAAGACGAAATTAAGAGGAAGACCATCCGTCTCAAGAAGGAAAACTACGAGGAAAAAAAAGAAGATGAGAAATACGTATATCCGTTCCCGTACTTCGAATCCGAGGCCGAGTACCTGCGCTGGGATGCCTTGAGGCCGTTCGGATGATCGCGAACGTAGTATGGGATGATTCTGCTTAGTTAGTTTTGTGCCAGTCTGGCACGTTTCATTTTGTACATAAAAAGTGTATCGGTTCAATCATTTTGTCACTCACACATGCACTCATCAGACGACGACACACCCCTGGCTGAAATCAAGCGGCGGTTTGAGAAGGAGGAGGAAGAACTCAAAGAAAAGGGGTATCGAGTATACAGTGTCAGGGGTAACCATAAACGGCCCTGCTCGGTGTGTGACAAACAAGACTGGGTCAAAGATGAGAAATACGTATATCCGTTCCCGTATGCGGAAGGGGCTGAAAAGTACTGTTTTCACTGTGCGATGCAGAGGTTTTGTGCCAGTCTGGCACATTTAAAATAATGTAATAAAAGCCTCAAAAGTTACCCTTCACATTCATTATTTGACGCACAATACCACATGCAAAACACTCAAGGTCGTGGATTGGGAGGCAAGGGAATCGGAAAGGGCGGTGCCAAACGTCACAGGAAGGTTCTGCGCGATAATATCCAGGGAATCACCAAACCCTCCATCCGCCGTCTGGCTCGCCGCGGAGGTGTCAAGCGCATCTCCGGTCTCACATACGAGGAAACCCGTGGGGTACTCAAGCTCTTTCTCGAGCAGGTTATTGGTGACGCCGTGACGTACGCTGATCACGCCAGGCGTAAGACCGTCTCTGCGATGGATGTCGTCTACGCGCTCAAGCGCCGTGGAAACGCCCTCTATGGATTTGGTGGATAAACGCCAGACTGGCACATTTGTAATAAAAGGAGTCATTTCGTTTCATTCTGTTTCATTCTGACACGCACCATGACGATCGATGAAAAGATCACGACCCTGTTTTGTGTAGCCACAGCACCCCTTGGTCCAGACGTACAACGTGTAATCTGGAAAGAAGTTCGAGACGATGATACAAGAAGGACTCTTTCGGATATCTGGTATTTCATTCAAGAATTCACAGTTTTTCGGGTAAAATACCCGGATTCCATGACATGTGGTGACGGAAGCTTCACCCCATCGACCGTAAATATGGTCAACACATGGGTGGAATTTCTGAAGAAGCGAGCCACCCGCGAGATTCGCCCGGATATAACTATTGGCTTAAAGGGTTGGATTAAAGGGCAGCGGGTAGTGTCCGCTGAAAAAGAGGATCTTTTCATTGATATTTTGAATGATGAATTGCAGGTTGGGGACTTCATTGTTGATGATAATGGAAAGAGGCAGTGGTTTAGGCTGACAGACGAAGAGACATATGATTTATTTCAACGACAATATCAACGCTGTAAATTCATCGCTGAAATGGGGCAGTACTCTTCTGGTAATTGGTCCTGGATGGAACGCGCTGGTATCGGGGAAGAGTTGGTCGTCGCGGTCCAACATAGGCGACTTGAGATCGCCTGGCGTAAACTGGACGAATAAACGCCAGACTGGCACATTTTGTGTTTTTTTGAATAAAAGCATTATCTCATTTCATTTTCATTCACTCTGACACACACGCGCACCATGACCCCAGACTTTGATTCTCTACCTCTTGATATCATTCGTCAAATCGTGAACAGTTCTTCTGACCCGGAAAAGCTGTTTGAGGCGATGCCGGATCAAACACTGGAGATATATGAACCCCAAACACGACTGGTTAAAGCCGCCACACTTGGCAGCATAAAACATGTCAAAACCGCCCTGCGGGATGGCGCGGACCCCAATGTTTTTGCCACACACTGCAAAAACCTTGCATTACACGCGGCTATATGCCATAAGCACATCAATATTGTAGTACATCTGCTCGAAATTGGGGCAGACCCAGCGCTGGAGGATCAAATGGGCTCGGCTACTTATAATGATGGTCACCGAACAAATGTCTACCAAACTGCACTGCATCGCGCGGTTAAAACAGGAAACGAAGAGTTAGTATCTCTTATATTGGACACTAAAGTGGATGTCGAGTTAGGACAACGAACAATCGAGCATTGCTCAGAAGATGATCGTCGGAAGTTAGAAAAGAAAAACAAGCCAACTTCTTGGATAACGAAAGAAACACCGCTTGAGCACGCCTGTGGTCGCCTACACCCAAACATGGCAATAATCAAGATGCTTGTGGAACATGGGGCTGATGTAAACGCAGGATATATTCCGCCGCTTTGCCTTGCTATCTGTCGCCCGTGGAACCGTGAATTGATTACATACTTACTTGAAGTTGGAGCAGATGTAAACAAACCAGGATGGGTACCCTTTCCCCAATCCGCGCTCACTCGAATTTTAGATATGCATGACAATGATCTCAAGGTTCAATTACTTGAAGCTGGTGCGGATCCGAATTTCAACGAAGCACTTATAATCCAAGCCTTGAAGGGTAAAGATGAGAATGTTGAACTTTTACTTCGATACGGTGCAGATCCTAATCTGAAAGGTCGGTGGGATGGAAAGACAGCGCTTGAGTCCGTGAAACATAAGCTTGACCATGAAACGCGTTGGTCCGAGTGTGGCGCACGTAGACCGGGTCCAGTCAGGAAATCAATGAAGAAAATTGCAAAGATGCTGGGAGATGACTTTGTATACTCTACCTCGGATGATGAAAAAGACGGACCAATTTTATACACCGAACACTGCAGAAGGGAGCGGAAAAGGTTCATGGAAATGGAAGAAAGAGAAGAAGAGAAGAGGAAGAGGAAAAGGCAAAAAAGAGAAGAGCGCGAAACCCTCACGAGATAAAAGAATGTTTATGTAATATAGAATGGTGGAGATAATCCTTGTGTACCTGAAAATATTTCTAGAAAAACTCAGGGCTCTCCTAGGATCGCCGTCCAGACAGAAAATGTTACCGGCGCCGACCCCAGCATCAGCACCAGCACCAGCGCCAGCGTACGCACTGACGGATGTCCCGGTCGGGTATTCGCTCAGGCTTCAGGGGACGGACGCGTGTGCCGGGGAACCCATGGAAACCGGTCCGAACGTCCTCGACGATCTCGACACGAAAACCCCCGTTTCCCAATGGGGCGATCCCCAATCCATGCTCATGTTAGACAGGGCCAAGAAACGGTGCGACGCCACGGATGGGTGTAAATTCATCAGTGTGGGGAAAGACGGTAGTTACAGCATGTACGATTCATCCAACTGTACCGATTCAAAAAAGGGTTCGAGCACCGTGACGTTGGAGAATTTACACCAGTTCAGCGGTGGTCGAATTAACCCCGAGGGGGAGTTACAGGTGCCACCGACTCCATCTCTTCCGCCACCCCTCCCTACCGTGAAGACGCTGGGAGAGTGTGACGGATACATGTTTAAGGTTCTCGAGCCGTACAATAAAGATAGACAGTACCCCGGCCAGGCTTTGAGTAACAGGCAAAACTATTGCACGACCATGGTGAACAGACCCGGGATCATGAGGGAGTGTAAACAGAGGGTGTGTACCTACGTCACGGGAAATCCCAAGGGTACAGAGCTACCCGGTCTCAAACCTCCGTGGAAGGCGATGGACGAGGGGTACTATTATAACCCCGAAACGGGTGAGTCAGTGTGGGCCAAACCTCAACACGTGGCATCCGGAGACGACCATTTCGTGATGCGTGATTTCTGTTCGGACACGTGTTTGAACCTGACGGGTAATCAATTGGGAAGAAGATTCTCCAAACCCATGGCGGATACTTTCGGTGAAGTGTCCCAGGTTCCGGGTGTGGAAGGTGGAAACCCGTGGTTGCCGGCCAACACGATCTTCAATGAGCTCCCCACCATCACCGACGACCAGTGTCTAGATATCAACACGATAAAGGAGAAGAAATATCCAAATTATCCGAATTCTGCTGAGATTGTCCATTTCAGGCCGACCAAGGATAAGGTCTTCAACGTATTCGGGACACCGGAAGAATCGTGCGGTGAAGACCCGGAGAACAGAGGTCAAGGTATTCGCCGCGCCAAAAAGTACCTGGGTCTCACGGAGAACCAAAAAGCGTGTCGCTTCGAGTACAGCAAAACACCCACCGCGTGCGATCGTGAGTGTGCCGTGCGTTTCCTCAAAACAGAGGCTCGGGCCGCGGGGTCGAACAGTATGTACCGGCCTCGAGAACTTGAGATGGAAATCGGAGAGGCTTTCGATTACGACGTTTTCGCTGATCTGACGCGAGCGTACGATTCGAGGCCAACGTGGAAAATCGGGAAGAAGATGGGTGTGGAGTGGGGCATAGACACGCGACCTGGAAAAGGTGAAAAAAACCAATACGCCGAGGGTGTTACAGCTGTTAATTATTGGGAAAAATCGTTCGGCCCCGACGCACCGAACGGCTACAAAATCATGGCGGAATACGCGAAGATCGAGCACACCGCGTTAGGCGACAAAACGTGCGGCATCCCGAAATCGGGGTGGTACAGGACAGCTAAAATACCTATCGAGAATGACGAAGATATTAACGACCTTTTGAAGAAATGGAGTTTTGGATCAAAAGCGAAAAGGAAACTAATTAACGAGAACGACACCGAATCTGTGCTCATAGTCGACGGTCCCAACAGCGGGTCCCTCCAGAAGGTGTTTTCCAAGACACAGAAAAACGCAGAGGGTGGGCCTAACTGGTAGCCTCGCTCATGCGGCCGTGGAGATGTTCGCAGAATTTATGAAGGGTGGGTAATATGGAAGTCTTCCACATGGTATCGTCCTTGCGAATCTCGATCTCGTTCTTCTGTTCGTCGAACTTTTCGATGATCCTGCAGTGACTGACACCCTTCAACATCTGGAGGTAGGTCTGGTACCTGACGTTCTCGTAGTTACGGACGGTTTTGAAGAGACCTTTCGCACGGTGCTTGACCGCGACGAGGGTTTTTGTACCGTCCTCGTCGGTCTGGATCTGGTCGATCCGACCCCTGATTCGGTACAGCGTACCCTTGATGGTGCAGATGTCGTAGACGTGGAACGCGTCGTGGACATCGTCGTCCGCCATCCTGTTCACATAGTTCACGCGAAGAATTCGACTGATATAGTCTTTAGTCACGAATTGTTCGCGGGGAGCCAGCTCTGTCTGCTCGATTTGCTTCTGGACCGAGGAAACTTTTTCGTTCACGCTCGCACCGCTTTTAGCGTTGAAACACGTGGCGTCCGCGAGGATATCGAGCATGTCTTCGTTCGCATCGATTATGTCCATGGCTTCGTTCTCCCTCGTCAGGCCTTCGAACGATTCGGGGTGGTGTTCTTTCCAGAGATCCTCGATGAGTTCGTATTGCGTGCGGAAACCGACACCGACGGCGTCTTGCACGTCGGCGGCCCTGATGTTGATCGTCTTCGCGGGGATGGGTTTGAGTACCTTCTTGATGGGAATCATGATTCGGTGATACACCTTACCGCACGCCATGGAATCCGCGAGGGAATTATGCGCGTCGGCGAATTCGTAGCCGAATAAGACTTTGTATATGTTCACCAGTGAGTAGGGTCTCGGGACCGACAGGTCGACGTTAAGGTAACTGCGCCTCGCGAGTTGTAAGGCACACCGGAAATCAAGGTCCTCGATGAGGTCCATGTTCATGTCGTCACGAAGCATTTCGGAACGAAGGACGTTGATGTCGAAGTTTAGGTTATAGGCGATCACGGTCTTGGTGTGTGACCCGATGAATTTCATGAACCCGACGAACACCTCGGCGAAAGGAACTCCCTCCTCGAGAGCCTTCTCTTTGGTGATGCCGTGAATTTCCGTTGACCTCGCACTGATTTCAAAATCTTCAGGATAAACGATCTTATCGAACGTGTCCAAGATGATACCCTTGTCCGAAAAACGAGCGGCTGACAGGGACACCGCCCTGCACGTGTCGTAGTCACTCAGGTTTCGACGCGCATCGGGATTGTTTCCCTTCGGTAGACCGGAAGTTTCAAAGTCGAAGGTTATGTATTGCATACAATTAAAATGCGCATTAACTTTAATGTGCTTCAAGCTCAAGTTTTTTAAGAGGCTGGTGGTTAAAGACTACCCGTGTTCGTGCGAAATATGCGGTGCCAGTTTTGGCAACACGGAGGATCTCATCAAGCACATGGGGTACCACACGACAGAGGATATCAACAAATGTCTGCGCGTGGGGTACGGGACGGTTCGGTGTAGCACGTGTTGGAGATCTTTCCGAACAGTCGCGACGATGGACGAGCACACGTGTCCGCCCATCATCCGCGACGATAGCCTAGATTCCATCGTGATTCATGAATAAAAATGTCACTTAATATCAGGACAAAAATGAAAAAGACCGCGGTCAAGTCGACGATGTTGAAAAAACCAATCGCCGAGACTTTGGGGGCTACGGTGAGAAAGACACCCACGGCGAATAGGAACCCCCTCTATAACAGGTACAGATCTGACGCGAAGAACAGACAGAACAAAAGGAACACCAACGCTCGCATGCGCGCATCTTCCTTATCGGCGAGGGCGAAGAGTGCGATGAAAACCGTCGTAAAACCGTTTAAACCCCGAATAGACCCAAAAAAGACGTACAAATTCAAACCCAGTGGTAGTGGTTTTAAAATCGGCAAACCAACGAAATATCAGAAAAGAGCCGCGGCGAAGATTCAGTCCGTGTTTAAGGGGTCTCGCGTGCGTAAGAGCATGAACCTCGGACTCACGAACGCTCAGAAACGAGCTCTGAACCCCATCGCCAGAAACGGTAACATATTTTACAACGCCAGGTCGAGAATTCCGCTTCGGGAAAGGCTCGCTAATTTTTTGAACTATATGAAAAAGAGGAACGTCCGTACACTCGCCAAGAAAGTGTACGGTGCCAGGGACAACATGATCAAGAAGGTGACGAAGTTGGCGCGGACTATCACAGGAAAGGATAGTGTAGCAGCCATGCAGGCGCTCAGTGCTTTCGTGGCGGTCGCGTTTATCGTGAAGACGAATCCCGGTCGATTCATCAACAAACTTTTGAAACTTCCCGGAATGGGATCTAGTATCAATTTGGTTTCGGTTAATACGGCCATCGCGACGCTTTCGGCGAAGGATTTCATCACCGCCGTGCGTTCGATCAGACCGGACAATGTACTACTGACCGCCATGTCGGCCGACCCCATAACAACCAGGCTCGCACTGGAAATTCTCGGGACACCGAACCCCTTCAACAGCGGCGGCGGAACGATCGGCGGTACCGTGGCCAACACCGTGGGCGTCCTCTACATCGCGCTTTGGGGTATGGCGAAAACCACGGACAACGCGGAACTCACAAAGGCGACCGAACTCATCAGGGAATTCTTCCCGGGTGTGTTTGTTAAGGCGTCGAAGGCACTTTTCGGTAGGGGGAAGGCGACAGTCGCTGGCGGAATTTCGTTAGTGGCAAGGTCCGTGAGGTAGAAAAAAAATATGCGTCAATAGTATGGCTAGATCCAGAAGGAAAGTGCCCCCTACTCCGGCACCTCCACCTTCCCCGGCAACAACACCGAATTCGGCGAAGCGGAAAACACCGACGACAAGGAATGTTGTTACCACCTTGGGCGCCAGGAAAAAAAGCCCCAGTCCGGCAAAAACGCCGAATTCAGTGAAGCGGAACAGCCCGGCAAAAACGCCGAATTCAGTGAAGCGGAACAGCCCGGCAAAAACGCCGAATTCAGTGAAGAAGACCCGTTCAAAGAATGCGTGGAAAAGGGCAACAAAGAAAATAGTAAAAGCTCTTAGGAATAAAAAGGCCAGTGCAGTTTTAGCTACAGTGAACGTCCCACCCGCATCGAAAATGGGAAAAATACTGATGGGATTTGTACCCAAGATTCAAAAGTTATCGTTGAGAGGAATTGTGTCGTTGATCATAATAATGGTCTTTAATTATATCGTTTTTAAGAATCCACGGTTTACAAACAATCTTTTGGACGACTCATTTGGGATGGGTAAGTGGCCGGGAAGAATTCTCTATATGAACAAAGGTACAGTCCAAGCCGCGCCGGGTTTTCAGAAAAAATGGATGTCTATGAATTCATGGGTAAGATGGTACAAGGGACCAACCCCAGCAGATATGAAATTGGCCGACACCGTGCTTCAAGGTTGGATGAAATCTTTACCGGAAAATAAAAATAGTTACGGACGTTCCCGGGTCGGTCAAATTACAACTCTGGGAACTTACATCCTCGGACTAATCATGCTCATTCTCGCATATTTCCCACACAGGGAGAAGGAAGCTTTCGACACTCTTGTATCAATATTTAAATTTATTGGGAATTTTGCACCAATTATATATGCTGCATTAGAAAAACAAATTCTACATGAACTAGGGATACAGGCAACGAAAAGAACTGCAGAGTTCAGGATGGCATGGTTGTTGTTCACCGAAGTCTACAAAGGTATTACCATCGGGGGAACACTGGGACCGAAAGCGTACCTTACAAACGTTGCGAAACGATACGGTGGGGCAGGAGTCGGGGCAGGGGCCGTAAGGGTTGCAAGCAGGTATATGCTGCCCTCGACCTAGTCGTATCAATTTAAAGATACTAGTCATCCTTACTGTTAATATGGATATCAAATTGATCAATATTAACAATAAAGTGTACGACCTCTTCGTGATATCGAACGACCGCTACATCACTCCAACCCTGGCGAACGGGTTCGAGTGGGACGGGTGGATGCGAGAAGACCTGCGGCAGTGTTACCGACCCGGCACGGATATCCTCGATATCGGCGCGAACATAGGGTACAACGCTCTCATATTTTCCGAATTCGGACCCGTGTGCGCGTGGGAACCCCTGTATCACGAGATCGCAAAGCAAAACGTCCGAGCGAATAAACTGAAGAATTCGGTGACTGTGTTCGACTACGCACTCTCGGATACCACCGACACCGCAGATATATTCATCCCGAAACCGGATCCGGAGATTCACCGACTCCCCGTGATCAATTACGGGAACAGTGGGTTCGATATTCCAGAGGAAACGCGTTCGATCTCCGTCTCCGTGGAACGTAAAAGGCTGGATGATGTGTACGGGGGGGTACCCTCGTTCATTAAGCTAGACGTCGAGGGACACGAGAGTAACGTATTGAAAGGTGCTTTGGATTTGATTACAAAATATAAACCTGCCATCATGGTGGAAATACACGACATGAAGAGCAGTGAAGTGGACCCGTTCCTGAAGGGTCTCGGATACGGTGCCCCGGTACCGCGCCCCGAGCACATGTTCCTGTATCAATCCTCCTCTGAAAAGTAAACCTCCTCCTCCGCGGGTTCTTCCGTCTCTTCTTCCGGCTCTACGTCCATCGTGCAGTCTTCTTCTTCATCGGAAGTCTGCGGTTTCGGTGGTTCATCCTCTTCGATCGGTGCTGGCGGCGGCGGCTTTTCTCTTTTTATTTTTTTTACAGGTTCCTTGTCAAAGATCTTCGCCAAAATGCCGGGCACCTTCTTCACGAATTGAAGTCGCTTCTGCTCGTTCTGTTTCACCTTTTCGATAAACTCGTTACTGAACCCCCTCGCCTTGTACGCCTGTAACAAGAGCTTCAGGGGAGGTCTCGTCGCGCGTTTATAGTACTGCTCGTAGATAATCAGAAAGTTCGGAACGATTTTGATCCTCACGATACCACTCTTCAAAATCCTGAAGTTCACGTACACGCGATCTAAATATGGAAGGTCCGGTTCGTCAGATTTCTTGGGAGTGGGGGGTGGTTCGAAGGTGGGTAAATTGGGATCAACGAAGGGGATGCCCATGTCGGCGTTGTTTTGTTCCAGCGCTTTCAGGTACGCGCCCTGGTTCATGACCGCCTGCTTCTTAAATTTGTAATGGTTGCATGGTGCCATCTTCATGTTGTACACTCGTCTCTCCCTTAAGTTTCTTCTCCATAAAAAAATCGAGTTCACATCCGATGACTTGCGCGGATTGTGCGTTGACGTGCGTGTAGTACGGCCCCCAGATCTCTATGACTTTTCTGTTGTTATCGTACCAGAGATAGTCGAGGCCGAGTTTATGTGTGAGCCAATAAAACCGCTTACCCGTCCTGCCTATAAAGGCGAACATGTCATCGTCGGAGTACATCGACACGTCCATCTGAGAGTAATGGGCGATCGGCGGGGTGTACGGGGCCATTCCTTTTAGTAGCTTCCATTTGTTTAAGTAGCATTCTTATATGTTTCTGAGAGTACACGTGCTTTTTGTGCTTCTTGTCGTTTTTAGTGACGCGCTTCTTCGGTTCGGAGTCCATTAAGTACACCTAGACATCAACCTCTATGTCCGTTTCGTCGACGAGGGATTCGTCCTCGCTTTCGCACTCCGTGTCGGAGCATGTGAAATCCTTGTCACCGTGTTCGTCGTAGTACACGTAAACGTTATCAGCCTCCTTCATGAAGTGCCCGGTATTCTCCAGCTTTTCGCATTCGTAGTACCTGGAGATGGCGTCTTTCGAAATCGTAGTCTTCTCGGTGGAGAAGCAGTACGTACTGTTCGTGCGTTTCTCCAGGAATTTGACGGTACACGTATCGCCGTGGTCCTTGGTGATCTTGGCAACCTGCGAATCGATATCGACGATCATTTCACTTTACTGGTATAGAAATTTAAATCTTTAATAACATTATGATGGAACAGCTTAAAGTCGCGGGGGTCAACTACATTTCGAATCGCATGGTCGAGCGCGGTGTGGACGCGGTCATGTTCGACATAGACGACACGCTCATCTTCACAGACGGTCGACCGAACGTTCCCATCATAGACCTCCTGTACATAGCTAGTTTGAAAGGGTACAAAATCGTCGTCATCACCGCGAGGGCGGGGATACCGAGGGTCGTGAAGTTCACGGCGGATCAACTGAAAGAGTATAACATCATGTACGATTATCTTGGATTCACAAGCCCGGAGACTAAAGGTATCATGAAGGAGAAACTCCCGTACAACTTCGTCCTCTCCGTCGGCGACATGCCGACCGATCTCACCGCGTCCGAGCACTGGCTCAACATTTCCACCTTTTTCCACAATTGATACACGACACGTACGTGGTCATGGGCTCGTCCGCCGAGCGCGTTTGTAATTGGTAATACGTCGTCTTGTTCGACTTACACTTCATGCATTTGAAGAAGCCGACGTGTTCCTCTTCCGCCTTGCGGATGAGGTATTCCTTGTGCATCTCTTTGTGTACATTATCCTCCACCGTCTTCGCGTACATACCCTCGGGTTGAAGTTGTTCCGGTCGCATCGACACAATTTCAACTACGGAAAGTTCTCGCGTCATGACTTTACTCCTTAGGTCCTCGTTCGAAGTGAGTGCGTTCTTCAGAAAGAGAAACTTATGCTTGTATATGTTCGTGAATTTATGATTATCCCACGCCGCCACCCCCTTCTTGGTACTCTCGATCGTCCGTTTCGAGTGTCGCACGATACACTTCTCGAGGTCCGAGCAAAGCGCATCGTCGACCCCGACCCCGAAGATGGTCGAGATCTGTTCGATGACGTGTTGTCTCAATGAGTTCTCCATTCTCATATGTATCTGTACCCAAATCTATAAGTGGCTTACGGAAGGGGCAGACCCTCGTACGGGTTGTTCCTCGTGCAGTCTTCCATGTTCTCAGGGGAGCACCCGTCGAAGAAACCGGAAACCCTGCGCACCGGGTTCGTGTCGACGTAGCCGTACCTGTACGCGGTGAATTTTTCGCGCTGCGTGGTCAGGTACAGAATCGCAATGATGACGATGGCGGCAAGAACGACGCGCTTGTTCATGTTTACTTTGAACAAATATTTTTTTTATTACAACCATGTAAGTATGAACAACCGTGCGGTCCTCATCCACGAGAAACGCGGGGAGATAGAGGAAATAGACCTAGACATTTCGCCGGTGAAGAATCAGATCTTCAAACTCTTGAGAGGCAGGCAAACCTTCATCGGGCAGTGGCCTGACATAGACGTCGTGATCATGAAGGCAGAGGATGGTGTATCCAAGAACGAAAACACTTTACCCCGTCCGTTCAGTAACGAGGAAGTGTTCGGCAAAATCCTTCTCGTGAGAATGGACGAAAACTCCGACCCACAGGATTTCACAAAGGTGGAATACGAATTATTTTGCGGTAGGAACAAACGCGTCGCAGTGTAAGACAGCGTTCGCGTACTTCATGCAGAGCTGGAAATGAACGTACGCCCAGTCCACTGGATTATCGATGGACGGCTTGCCCGGCAGGGGGTTCTCATTGACGAATTGAAGGATGTCAAGCTTCTCACCGCTGATGGTCTTCGCCATACCCTCACCGACATCCTTCAACCACATGACGTGACTTTCATCCTTACAATCGAAACTTCGCACGAAGTGAGCCATGTTTACAATACAATAGATTTTATTCTATAAGTAGCCTCGCACTCGG
>MDSV01078372.1_pt1 | contig 24334 bp, 26 predicted proteins | sample 810851 | NCBI WGS metagenome assembly MDSV01 (sample SAMN05326640, study PRJNA326480) | marine metagenome | isolation source: seawater | place: Atlantic Ocean: North East | collected 2012 | reverse complement strand
TTAATTTTGACCACAATAATAATTTTGCGTGAGATTTCTATTAGCTCTTTAAGACTTTTTTTAGTTTCTAGTGGAGTCGAAATTTCAAATATAACCCCTGATAAGTTTGGAAAATTAAAAACTTTTTTACAAATGTTTTCACTTTCACTTTTGCTTATATATCCATTATTTGGAAATATTTTTTTTATAAGTGCTTTAACTTTACTTCTAATATCAACTTTTTTTTCACTCTTATCTTTTTTAAACTATTTAAAAATCTGGAATACTCTAGAGAAGAATAACTAATTTTTTTTAAATCTTAATTAGTATTAAACAATCTAAAAGGCTACAATTTCGTTTTTTGGCTGAGTGGCAGAGTGGTCATGCAGCGGACTGCAAATCCGTCAACGCCGGTTCGATTCCGACCTCAGCCTCCAGTTAATTTAAATATTATTAATTAAAAAGTATAATTTAAAAAATGAGAGAACTATATTAGCCCGGGTGGTGGAATTGGTAGACACAAGGGACTTAAAATCCCTCGATAGCGATATCGTGCCGGTTCAAGTCCGGCCCCGGGTACCAGGTTTTTTTGAAGTAATGGAATTTTGACTTGTTGTATATTAAAAAATTAATGAGATCAATAGAGATAAGTAGAATTTTCTTGGTAAGGAGTAATTTAAACTTCTATTTTTAATTTAATAGTTTTTTAATTAAGTTATGTTAAAGAGAGAAAAAGTGCTGGTTACCGGAGCAGCAGGATTTGTAGGTTCGAACTTGGTATCGAGACTTCTTGAAGAACAAAACTATGAGATATTAGGAATTGATAATATTAATAATTATTATTCTATAAATTTAAAACTTGATCGGTTAAAAGAATTTAAAAAAAATAAAGATTTTTCTTTTAAAAAAATAGACTTAAATGATTCAGCTTCTTTAAAAAACTGTTTTGAACAATTTAAGCCTAGAATAGTATTCAATCTAGCTGCACAAGCAGGAGTTAGATATTCATTAGAAAATCCAACCAGTTATATTGATTCAAATATAAATGGATTTTTTAACATCATTAACTTATGTCAAAAATACGAAGTTGAAAGACTGATTTTTGCATCCAGCAGTTCTGTGTATGGGTCTTCTAAAAATATCCCTTTTAGTGAAACAGACTCAGAACTAATGCCAATTTCGTTATATGGCTCTACAAAATTATCCAATGAAAAAATGGCTAGTACCTATTCTAAAGTTTTTGGGTTAAAAACAATTGGTTTAAGATTTTTTACTGTGTATGGACCTAAAGGGAGACCAGATATGGCTTATTTCTCTTTTGCAAAAGACATCCTAGATGGAAAACCGATTACTGTGTTTAATAAAGGAAAAATGAGTAGAGATATGACCTTTGTTAAGGACATTTGTGAAGGGCTATTTGAATGTTTAAATTTTGAATTTAAAAATAATTCTTATGAAATCTTTAATTTAGGTAATAATTACCCAATTGAATTAATGGATTTGGTAAGGTTTATAGAAAAAAAAGTCGGTAAAAAAGCCAAAATAATTTATAAAGAATCCTCTCTAGAAGTAAAAAAAACACATGCTGATCTCAGTAAAGCATCTTCCATGTTAAATTACTTTCCTGAGACTCCCTTTGAGGAGGGAATGGAAAAATTTTTAAAATGGTATTCTAAATATTACAACATTGAATAGAAAATTTAATATAACAATTGTTGGAGCAGGATACGTGGGAATGTCACTTGCTGTATTATTAGCTCAGAAGAATAGTGTAAAAATTTTAGAAGAAGATACTTCGAAAATAAAGCTTATTGAAAAAAAAATTCCCACTATAAATGATGATGGATTGAAAGCATTTTGGAAAAAAAATAACCTTGAAATATTTGCAACCAAAAATAAAAAAATTGCTTACGAAGACTCTGATTTTGTTATTGTATGCACTCCCACTAACTATGATGAAAAAAGAAATTTTTTTGATACAAGTTCAGTAGAGTCAGTATCACTTGATGCAATAAAGATGTCTCCTAATTCTTCTTTAATAATTAAGTCAACAGTGCCAGTAGGATTCACCGAGGAACTAAGAAAAATATATAATTTTGAAAATATCTTTTTTTCTCCTGAATTTTTAAGAGAAGGTCAGGCTTTAAATGATAATTTGAATCCTTCTAGAATAATTATTGGATCAAGAAAAAAATCAGCAAGAGTATTCGCTAATATATTAAAAGCTTCTGCAAAAAAAAAGAACATTCCTACTTTATTTATGTCTTCAACCGATGCGGAAGCTGTAAAATTATTTTCTAATACATATCTAGCCTTAAGAGTCTCATTTTTTAATGAATTAGATACATATAGCTCTCGTAAGGGATTAGACCCTAAATCTATAATAAATGGTGTTTGTTTAGATTCAAGAGTAGGGAACTTTTATAATAATCCATCATTTGGTTATGGAGGTTACTGTTTGCCAAAGGACACAAAACAGCTGTTATCTAACTTTGAAGAAGTTCCCCAAAATTTGATCGAAGCAGTTGTAAGATCGAACTCAACAAGAAAAGATTTTATAGCAGATGAAATTTTGAAACTTAATCCAAAAACAGTAGGTATCTTCGGTCTCTCTATGAAAGCCAATTCAGATAATTTTCGTCAATCTTCTGTTCAAGGTGTTATGAAAAGGTTAAATGCAAAAGGCATAAATATAATAATTTATGAGCCTATGCTCCAAACAAAAACTTTTTTTAATTGTAAAGTCATTAAAGACCTGAAATTGTTTAAATTAAAAAGCGATTTGATTATCAGTAATAGAAATTCTGTTAAACTCAAAAATGTAAGACATAAAGTTTTCACACGGGATTTATTTGAAACAAATTAAAGAAAATATTTCTAATTACTATAAAGGAATATAACCAATGCTTACCAAACTTTTTGAATATTTCAAAACTCATGGATTATTTAAAACTTCTAAAAAGATTTTATTCTATCCTTTTGAAAAACTCATTTACAAAATACATTTACATAAAATTAATAAACTTAGTTCAAATAATCTGAGGTTTAAATACATTTATGAAAAAAATGTTTGGTCTTCAAATGAAAGTCTCAGCGGTTTAGGCTCCACTCTAGAATATACTGAGAAATTGAGAGAGTCTCTTCCAAGTCTTTTTAAAAAATATGAAATAAATTCTATTTTAGATGCCCCGTGTGGCGATTTTAACTGGATGCAAAAAGTACTTGAAAATTGTGACATAAATTATCTAGGAGGGGATATAGTAGAAAATCTCATCCATAAACTAAATTTCCAATATAGTAACGATAAAATAAAATTTATAGATATTGATATTTGTAATGACGCTTTACCAGATGTAGATTTAATTTTTGTTAGGGATTGTTTATTTCATTTATCAAATCAGGATATAAAAAAATTTATTAATAACTTGCAAAGATCAAATATAAAGTATTTATGCACTACCTCTCATAAAAACAATAATTCCTTTATTAACACTGATATTGTCAGTGGATCTTTTAGAAAAATAGATTTATTTAGTTCTCCTTTTTTTTTCAATAAGGATTACATTGCTGAAATCGAGGATTACATAAAGCCATATCAAGAAAAATCTATTTTTCTTTGGGAAATGGATAATTTTTTAACTGATGATTTTTTACTATAGATAATTATTGTAAAAATTATATGTAAAATAAACCTAATGGAAATAATAGCAGAAATTGGTTGGAATCATATGGGCGAAGAAGACCTTGCAGAAGAAATGATTGCTGCTGCATCAAATGCTGGAGCTGACACAGTAAAATTTCAATATTGGGATCCACAATATTTAACTCCTGGGGAATGGGATAGTGATGGTAGAAGAAAAATTTATGAAAAAGCAAAATTAAATGAAAAAAAAATACTTTTTCTAAAAAAAATAGCTGAACAAAATAACGTGAATTTTTTGATTAGCGTTTTTGGAACTAAAGGCGCCAAACTCATTCAAACTTTAGGAATTAAGAATATAAAAATTCCTTCACACGAAACAACAAACGAAAAACTTATAAAATTTTGTTCAAATAATTTTGCAAAAATTTACTTTTCTGCAGGTGCCTCTACAATAGAGGAGGTGAAAAAGGCCTCAGAAATTCTCAAAAGCGGCGAAGCCGAATATATATTTATGCATTGCGTTTCTTCCTATCCTTGTATGAACCATAAAGCTAACTTATCAAGATTATCTTGGTTAAAAGAATTTTCAGATAAAATTGGTTTTAGTGATCATACTTTAAGCACAGTAGTTCCAGCTTTATCAATTTTCTATGGTTGTGAAGTGATTGAAAAACACTTTACCACCAATAAGAAATTACCAGGAAGAGATAATAAATTTGCTTTAGATCCAAATGAATTCAGTGAAATGGTAGATAATATAAATGCAGCAAATGATTCATTAATTAATCATGGCTTAAGTTATCAAGATATTGAAATTGACACCGTAGAAAATTATAGAGGTAGATGGGAACCTCATGACTATCAATAAAAATGACTGAAAAAATAGATAAAGATGAAATAAATTTATTAGAACTTATTTCAATAATTTGGTCAGAAAGAAAACTTCTCTTCATATCTTTTTTTTCAGTATTCTTCTTAAGTTTTTTTTTAACTTTTTTGATAACTCCAAAATACGAATCAAGTGCAATTCTTCTCGAAAGAAGCTCGAATTCTTCTGAAATAAGCAGTGGCGCATCTAGCTTAGCTAGAATAGCTGGATTTCAGTTGCCAGAAACCAATGAAATGTCAAAATCTGCTCTCGCTATAGAGTTGTTAGAAAGTTTTGATTTTTTTTATGAAAACCTATTCAACGATTCAGAATTTTTAAATAACATAACTTTCGATGACCTTAATATTGATCCAAAAAAAGCTCATCAATTTTTTAAAGATAATTTCAAAGTAGAGGAGAATTCAAAGAGTGATGTTTTAGTATTTAGCTTTTCTTCATACTCTCCAGCATCTTCTAGGAATATACTAGATCTAGTTATTTCAAAATTAAATTCAAGCATGTTAAAAAGGGAGATGGCTGAATCTTCAAGTTCAATTGAATTTCTCCAGGAAAAGCTAACAATGACAAATTATCCAGAGGTAAAGACAGCGATAGCAGACTTAATAAAAGACCATACAAGAAGATTGATGCTTTCATCAATAAATGATCAATTTGTTTTTGAAATTCTTGATTCTCCCAAAGTGCCATTAAAAAAATCTTATCCATCAAGAATTTTTATTGCTCTTTTATCTTCTTTAACTTTTTCTTTTTTATTAGTAGGATTTTTACTAATTCTTCATTTTTCAAGTAAAAGATTGGAATTCTCCTTGTATCCCTTGAGGTTAAAAGTAAATGACATCGGTCAAGAAACCTAAAATATCTATCCTTATTAGAGGTAAAGATGAGGAAGATTGGCTCGGCTTATGTTTAAGATCATTGAGACAGCAAACTTTCAAGGATTATGAAATCATTTATATTGATAATCAAAGCAAGGATGCAAGTCTTGAAATAGCTAAGTTATATAAGGTAGAAAAAATTTTATCAATAAAAAAATATTTACCAGGACTGGCAATCAACAAAGGATTTAAAAATAGTAAAGGAGAATACGTAGTAATCTTATCAGCTCATTGCATTCCAAGCTCGGTGAATTGGCTCAAAGAATTATTAGATGAAATTCAAGATCAAAAATCATTTGCTGGTGTTTATGGCAGACAATTACCTCTTAGATGTTCTTCTCCAGATGATTCAAGAGACTTAATGATCACTTTTCCAAATGAAGATAGAACTCAAGCTACAGATCCTTTTTTTCATAATGCTCATAGCATTATCCCAAGAGAAATTTGGAAAAAATTTCCTTTTGATAGCAAAATCTCAAATATTGAAGACAGGGAGTGGGCTGCGAGAATTCAAAAAAAAGGATATAAAATAAAGTATGCTTCAACACCTAAGGTTTTTCATTTTCACGGAATTCATCAACATGAAAAGAAAAATTCATTTCGTTCTAAGAATGTAAATGACCTAATTAAATCTTTGGATAGTTATGATCAAGAGGATCTTCCTCTTTGGCTTAAAAATAAAGAAAGGATTTCTCCAATTGTATTTTATGGAGATATTAAAAATACTTCGTCTAAGATTAAACAGTACTTCAAAAAAAATAAAATTTATTCTGATAAGGATAATTTATTTTTTTATGGGGAAAAAAATCCAAATATTAAAAACGTATCATTTTTAAAAAGAAATATTTCTAAAAACTCATCCTTTTTATCTTTCACTAAAGATATTCTAAGCCTTGCAAACAAAAGTTTTGGTTATTCAATTGAAGCAATTTGTTTTGTTGATCTTTCTTATAAAAAATTCATAAAGAATTCATATGAAAATAATAAAGCTAGGGTTTTTGGCGATAACATTCCATTTTCATGCTTTGCCTATGAAGACTTGGGTGATATTTGGTTAGAAAGAGATAGTGATGTAAAACCATTGAAAGATATTTTTGATGACAGAGCTAAATTCTTAAGAGTTACTTTTGGACAGTCATCAGTAATTAGAGCTTCGTCAATTCGAAAAAAAGACTTTTCTCTAGGCTCAGGTTTCGCTCATAAATTTAATGATATTGATTTTCTATTAAGAGAAAAATCATGAACATAGATATAGAAGATAGTGAAAATGAGAAGATTCTTGGGATTAAGTATAAGATCATTAATTCTGAAATCTACTCAAAAATGCATGGCCAGTCTGGCAATATAAAACCAATTGGCTTTATCATCATAGAATCTGAAAATTTTAAAGGTATTAGCGAAATCTATGTTAGCACCTATATTTCGTATGCTTTGGACTCAATTTTTGAATTTCTAAATGATCAATTCTCTGGAAAAAGACTCAAAAATTTTATCAATGAGTTAAATAACTTTGCCATCCCTTTTTCTTCACGAAATGGGATATTACAAGCATGCATAGGGTGTATTGAAAATGCTTGTTTAGACCTCATCGCGAGAAAAAGAGAGATCCCTCTTCATAAATTGATTTCTGATATGGAATCTAACCCTAAGTTTTATGCATCTGGCGGATCAGTCATTTACGAGCCCGATGAAATATCTATAGAAAGTGAGAGCGTTATTGATGAAGGTTACTCAGGTTATAAGATAAGAGTCGGTAAGTTTGAATGGGATAAAGACAAAAGACGAGTTGATGCAATAAATCAATCTACAGGCTTTTATAAAATGGTTGATGGAATTTGTGGAACGAGAAATCCTTGTTGGTCTTTGGATGATGTTCTTAACAAAATAGATTTCTTTCAGGAATCTAATATTTATTGGCTTGAAGAGCCACTTAATCCCGATAATCTTCTTGATCATTCAATTTTGCAAGGAAAAGCAACCTTCGATATAGCTGCAGGAGAGGCTTACTCGGGGTATGGAGAATTAAAAAATTTACTTACGGTTGGAAATATTAATCAAATTCAATTTGATGCATGCCATAGCGGAGGCTTTTCAACTTGTTTGGCAATTGCTAGAGAATGCAAGGAAAGAAACAGGAAATGTTCTATACATGTTTGGGGATCGAAGGTAGCTCAAATGGTCAATTATCACCTTTCAAAAGCAATTCATAATATTGATTTCTTAGAAATTCCTTTAATCGACTTAGAAATAAATAATTTTCTTAACCAAGGTAAAAAAGATAAAAGTTTATTGAGTGATATTTTGCAAATCAAGGATTTACCTGGAATAGGAGTTGACCCCGATTCAATTGACAACTTACCAAGCAATTTCCAGAAAGGTTATGAATACAAGTGGTAAAAAAATAATCATTACAGATTGGAATAAAAATCTAAAAGCTTATAGAGCTCCAAAATTTTTTTTTGACGGATTAAATGATGATTTTAATTTTTATTTTGTAGACCAAAATTTCAACGAGGATGATGTAGTGGCTTACTTTGGAAATACTCCTTCAGAAGCAATATTAGATAATTTTGAGAATTTAGAATGGGTCCATTTTGGATCAGTAGGAATTGACAAAATAACTGATCATTATATTAAAAGAAGAAATTTAACTGTTACAAATAGCAAAGGACTTAACTCTAATTCAGTGATTACATTCTGCATTGGAGAGCTTTTTAGAAGTTGTAAGATTTTCAACAATGGAAATAAATTTCCTCTTAACAGAGAAAAATATGATAATTATTTTGAAAGAATGCTTGATTTTGATGATATCAATCTTGCTATTCTTGGATATGGAAAAATAGGACAGGGTTTAAAAAAGTTTTTATCTGGTTGGGTAAACTCTATAAATATCGTTACAAGAGTAAAAAGGCAAAAAACTCATAATGTTAATTTTTTCTCTCTTGATGAGCTAAGTCTTGCGCTTGAAAATCGAACTCATATAATCAATGTTCTTCCATTAACAAACGAAACTTCAAACTTTATAAATTCAAAATCTTTAGAATATTTTCCTAAGGATGTATTTTATATAAACGCAGGAAGAGGAGAAACAAACGATATGGAAGAGTTAAAAAAAATCTCTAATAAAGGACTAATACGAGGATCTTCTATAGACGTTTTTGGGCTTCCCAATGGAAGAATTAATGAAGAATTACTCGGGTTAGATAATTTTAATTTAACTCCTCATATATCTGGTTGGACTAAAAATTTTTGGGGATCCCAAAAATCACTATGTAAGGAAAATATAGATTTATTTAAGAAACAAAATCTCAAAAAAATGAAAAATTTAGTTTTCCTAAAAGGCTCTCTATTAAATTAATATGAAAATACTTACTGTTATTCCTGCTAGGAAGGGATCAAAAGGAGTTCCTGGAAAAAATAAAAAAAAATTAGCAGGAAAGCCTCTTATCGAATACACCTTCGAAACAGTATCGAAACTTCCTGATAATTTTTACAAATTAATTAGCACAGATGATGATGAAATAATAAAAATATCAAAAAAATTTAACATAAAAACAAACGGTTTTAGGCCAGATGAATTATCTGATGATGTCTCTCTTACTATAGATGTTTTAAAATATGAACTTGAGAAAACTCAGGAGAATACCGGTATTTCCTTTGACGGAATTTTATTACTTCAACCTACATGCCCTTTTAGAAAAATTGATGACATTTTAAAATCCTATAAAGTTTTTTCCGAGAATAAAAACTCATCAGTTGTGAGTGTTTGCGATGTAGGCGCAAATCATCCGTACCGGATGAAAAAAATTGAGAAAGGAAAATTATTAAACTTTTTTGACCAAGGATTCGAAGATATGAGACCCAGGCAATTACTACCTAGAGTTTATATTAGAAGTGGATCAATTTATTTAACCAGTATAAAAAATATTCAAAATGGAATTCTTGTTGGGGATGATGTATTTCCAATTATAAATGAAGGAATCCTTTCAATTAATATTGATACTTTAGAAGACTTTTATTTAGCAGAAAAACTTTTTGTAGAATCTCATGATAGTTAATAGGTAATGGTTAATTTTTTAGCTATCATATAAACTAATATTTTTTAGAAACTTATATTCTCAGCGGTAAAAATTAAAAATGGAATGTAATTTATGCGGCTCTAATTGCTCTGTCTTAGCAGACCTTGGAAATCAGCCTCTAGCTAATAAATATCCATCCAAAGAGAAGGATATTTCTTCAGAAAAGTTTTGGAATTTAAAGGCTCTAATATGCGATAAATGTTTTTGTGGGCAATTAAATCAAATTATTGATCGTTCAGAGATGTTCGAAGATTATTACTATCTATCTTCAATAAATCCTGAATTACAAGATCATTTTAACGACCTAGCAACAAAGTTAAAAAAACATAATTTTGTATTGGATGTAGGTTCAAATGACGGAATTCTTTTGAGGCCTTTAAAAGCGTTAGATACAAGATGTTTAGGTATTGATCCTTCAATAAATGTTGGGAAAATTGCTAATGACCAAGGTTTGGAGACCATAGTAGATTTTTTTACTATGAATTCTGCAAAAAAAATTATAAGTAAATATGGTCATCCAGATGCAATAGTCGCATCCAGTATATTCACTCATCTAGAAGAACCAAAAGAGTTCATCAAAGCACTGAGCGAATTAATTTCTAGCGATGGGGATATTTATATCGAAATTGAATACCTAAGTGACCTAATAAAAAATTTTCAATTTGAAAGATTTTACTTTGATAGACCATTCTATTATTCAGTTACTTCAATGAAACAAATATTTGAAGAGCAAGGACTTATTCTGACTAATGTAGAAAAGATTAAGCCTCATGGAGGTTCTTTGAGATTAACTTTTTCTAAAGAATCTATGAGAAAAAAAATCGAAAAATCGGTGATGGATTTTCTTGAACAAGAAAAAATTGACTTTACAAAGGAAAACGTTGAATCATTTCAGTCATCTATTAATACTCATATATCAGAGCTAGTTGATATTTTAGAAAGATACAAAGATAAAAATGTTGTTGGCTTTGGAGCTCCAGCCAGACTAGCCACTATTACAAACTTTGGACAAATTGATAAAAATTTAATTTCTTATATAGTTGATGACAGCCCTTTGAAGGAAGGAAAACTTAGTCCAGGAATGCACATACCAATTAGATCCAGGGATGAGTTGTTGAAGAATAAACCAGATATTTTAATAGTTTTTGCGTACGAATATATTGATTCTATTTACAAATTTACTAAACAATTTGATGTTCCACATTATCAACCAATACCACCAAGAAAATTAAAATAAAATGTCTTTTTACCTTGAATCTGATATCGAAGAAATCTGTTCTAATCTGGAAGAAGATTTCAAATCTTTAGAAAATAAAACAATTTTTTTTGCTGGCATAGCAGGTTTTTTGGGAAGATATTTTGCAGAATCAGTAAATTATTTTAATAAAAAACATAACGCAAATATAAAACTTATAGGCGCTGATAATTTTGTTTCCTCAGGTGTGCTAGGTAAGAATATAAAAAAATATGATAAAAACTGGTTTGAATTTATAGATTTAGATCTTGCAAAAAAAGATATAATTTTGCCTTCAACGAAGATTGATTTTGTAATTCATGCTGCCGGTATAGCAAGTCCTGCGCAATATAAAGCAAGGCCAATAGAAACTTTTGATGTTGCAATAAATGGGTCTAAATTACTTTTAGATTTTGCTGAAAAGAATAGTTCTAGATACACTTTTTTTAGCTCAAGCGAAATTTACGGCGATCCAGACGAAAATAATATTCCTATAAATGAAGACTATAAGGGTTATGTTAGCTCTATTGGGCCTAGATCTTGCTATGACGAAAGTAAAAGAGCAGGCGAAACACTGTCATACATTTATCATGAATATAATAATTTGGAAACAAACATAATAAGACCTTTTAATGTTTATGGTCCGGGCATGCAAAAAACTGATTATAGGGTTATGCCTAATTTTACTTACAATGCTTTAGAAGGAAAAAAGCTTCAAGTATATGGATCTGGCCTTCAAACTAGAACTTATTGTTATATCACTGACGCTATTTCTGGATTTTGGAAAGTTATCATAAAGGGCATACCAGGAGATGCCTATAATATTGGAAATCCTCAGCCTGAGATATCCGTTAATGAGCTGGCTAAAAAGTTTAAAGACATCTACCACAAAGAGATCAATATTAAAATTGATGACTATCCCGAAAACTATCCTGAGGATGAGCCTAACAGAAGATGTCCATCTATTGAAAAGGCAAAAAAAGATTTGGGCTATAATCCTAATATTGGAATTGATGAAGGTATAGAGAGACTTTTAAATTGGGCAAAAAATATATAGAAAATAGAATTCTTCTAATTGGTTCAGGAGACTGGTCAAAAAATTATGTAAAAACTATAGAAAAAATAGATTCTTCTAAGCTTCTAATTCACATTCCTGCAAGAAAGGCTTTAAAAGAATTATTAAAAGATAAAAACAAGTTTGTAAATAAAATTGAGAAAGAGCATATTAATAAAGTCATTATCTGCTCAACCCCAGAAAATCAATATAAGATCCTTAGATTAATACATGATTTAGATCTTCAACTTATCTTAGAAAAACCTCTATTTACAAATCTTGAACAAAAACAATTTTATGAAGAACTGCCCAAACATCATAAAAAAAAAATTATCGTTAATCACTTTCATTTTTTCTCTGAACAATTTCAAGATTTTATTAAAGATGTTTCAGGAAAAAAAATAAAGAAGCTCCACATATATGATTATGGAAGTGGCCCTATTAGAAAAAATATAATGCCTATATTTGATTGGGGCCCTCATCCATTAGGCATCATTAGTCTTTTATGCCCAAATTTTAAATTGTTAAATGTAAAAAAATTAAATAAAGACCTGCATCAAAAATGGTTTATCAAATTAATTGGAGATCCAATTAAAGAAATTAAAGTTTTAACGGGAAACGGGTTTGCAAAAAAAAAGAGAGAAATATATGTTTTAGACTCAAATGGCAATATATCTTACTTCAAACTTAATGATTCACTACACTCAGAAAGCCCAATGACTTCCTTATTAAACTTTTCTTTAGAAGCCAAAGCAAATAATCATTTTTATGCTAAGAAAACATTTAATTTAGCTTTCATGAGTTGCGTCTCTTTGATGGAGATAAATAATTTTAATAAAAAAAGCTATTAATTTTAGCTAAAATGACATAAATGCCACATATAGAAATATTCATATCTTCTAGAAATAATTACTCGCTTTTAGAGGGATTTCTAGAAAAGAATGATCTCTCTAATTTCAAGTTTACTAATATTGATGATTGTTCCAATGAAAAGCAGATCCGTGCAGGACGAGATATTTGTAACAAACGAGAAATAAATTTTATTCCAAATCTAGGAAGAGGGTTACAGTGGGCATGGAAAACTATGGCTGAGAATATAGAACCTTCGACAAAATTTATTTTATGGACTAGCCATGACATTTTCCCGCACTCCTCTCAAGAGTATGAAAAAGTTAATCATTATGCTGAAAGTGGAGTATTGGATCAATTTGGTCTGATAGGTTTTAATTTTTTTGGAACTATTGGCAAAATACTTATTAAAAAGGAATCAGAAAATCAATGCGGCATTTTGGGCAGAGCACCCTTAATGATGTTACCTGGAAGGGGAGGATGGTACAGGTCTTCTGATATGGATTTACCTTGGGAAATATATGGGAAGCCTTTTTCGATTGAAGTTCCTGCAGATTTTGGATTTTTGATTAATGTAGACTTATATAAAAAATATATTTCTTCCTCTTCAAATTATCACTTGTTTAATGCTTCAGAAGATGTTGCGATGAATTTTTTAAATAGAAATATTCATAACATTGTTCTTCCTGATGTTGTCTTTCATCATAATCAGTTTTTAAAGAAAGAAGGAGGAGTTCCTGTTTTTTCAGCAAATTGGCTTACAAGGTTAGGATTTGGAAAAAAATTTTTTGGAAACTATGATGCAAATCCTGACTCTTGGAAAAATGATTGGGGATGGGAAAGAAATAAAAGAGAGTCTTTCTTAAATGTACAAGATAGATACCATGGGACGCTAATACATGAATTTTTTAATCATGATTACAAAAAAGGGCCGCTCAAAATTTTTAACTTTTAAAAAATATTTCGTGACAAATAAAATTAAATTTTTCGTCCGTTCGTTCATTTCATTTGATTTAAATGGCAATCAATTTTTTAAAAAAAATGAGTATATAGCTTTTATTCAATTTAAAATTTTGATTCTGTATTTGTTACTGGAATTTATTTTTATAAATAGACCATGAGTATCTTTTTAAAAACATACAAATTAATACCTGAAAATTTAAGACTATTTTTCTTTTTCTTAATCTTCTTGATGATTATTTCTGTAATTCTGGAAACGCTTGGCATAGCACTTCTTTTGCCTACTATAGCTGTAATTCTTGATCCAGAATCAATTTCAAGATATCCATCAATAAATGAGTTATTTCAGCCCTTAAGAAGTTTTATCTCTGATACTACAATTTTCCTTTTATTTCTGCTTATGAGTTTTTATTTTTTAAAGGCGATTTTCATAGCAATTGTATCTTTTTTGCAAGCAAAATTTGTTTATCAAATGAAAGCCTTGATTTCTCAGGACCTATTTAAAAAATATACTAATTATTCATTTGAAACGTATTTGAATCTCGATTCTTCTAATCTAATAAGGAATATTTCTACTGAGGTAATTAGATTTATTGATGGAATATTAAAGCAAATTTTATTTTTGATTGTTGAGTTGTTCATTGTCATTGGAATGTTTATTTTCTTAATCATTTTAAATCCACTGATAATACTAGTTACGGTGTCAGTTTTTTTTATTGTTGGCTTTTCTTATTACTATTTAACAAAAAACAGATTACTTGTTTGGGGAGAAAAACGCCAAAATCTAGAATCTAGGAAAATAGAAACACTACAGCAGTCTATCCTTGGAATAAAAGAACTTAAGGTTTTTCAAAGGGAAACTCAGTTTAATAAAATCTTTAAAGATGATAATTATGACTCTGCAAATGCTGAAAAAAATCAATTTTTTGTTGCCCTAATGCCTAGAATTCTTCTCGAATTTACTGCAATAGCTGCTGTGGTATTTACAATCTTAATTCTCTTTTATCAAGAAGCTAATCCATCTGAAATAATTCCGGTTATAGGAATTTATGTTGCTGCAACATTCAAAATGCTTCCATCTATTCAAAAAGTTACTCATGCTATTCAACAATTAAGATTTGAAAAGCCTGTATTAGATTTGATTTACGATGAAATAAAAAGCGCTCCAATTATATCAAAAGGAAAAAATATAAAACTTTATAAGGATACCAAGGGCCTAAATCTTTCTAAAAACAATAATCTTGTCATCTCGAATATTAATTTTTCATATTTCAAAAGTAATGAGCCAGCATTAACTGATATTAATATCAATATAAATGCAGGCGAAACTATTGGTATTATTGGCGAGAGTGGATCCGGAAAAACTACTTTGATTAATATCATACTGGGGCTCCTTACCCCATTAGATGGTTCTATTTATTTTGATAATAAAGACTGTCTTACAAATCTAAGTAAATGGCGAAATCAAATTAGTTTTGTTCCTCAAAATATATTTATTTCAAACAGGTCTCTTAAACAGAATATTGCTTTTGGGGTAGAGCATTCTCTTATTGATAAAGAAAAAGTTATTGAATCAATTAACATGGCGCAACTTAGTGAATTAATTACCAATAAAGAAGGTTCTATAGAGATGATTTTGGGAGAAAGAGGCTCAAAATTATCTGGAGGTCAAATTCAAAGAGTTGGAATTGCAAGAGCTCTTTACAAAGATCCAAAAGTCTTAATATTTGACGAGGCTACAAGCTCTTTAGATAGCACAACTGAAAATGAAGTTATGGATTCAATATATAATTTACCTGGGAAGAGAATTAAGATAATAATTGCTCATAGGACCTCTACACTTAATCGAACTAATAGAATTTTTGAAATTATTAAAGGAAGAATAGCTAGAGAGACTAATTATTCAGAAATTATAAAAAGTAAATGAAAATTCTAGTAGATGCACACACTCCTTCTCACCTTTTTTTCACAATCCCTTACATAGAAGATAAGGAATTCGACATTCTATGGCATGGAGATGAAGAAACTCTTGAAGTGATAAGAGATTTTTTTGAGCTTAATGGGAAGGTCTTTCATTATAAAGTTAACCATGAGATCAAGAAAAAGTGGATTTTTAAAAAAAAGGAATTAAATAAATATAGAAGTTTTCTTGAAAGAAATATTAAGGATAAAGATTATTATTTGTATACATCTTTTAACTCAGGATCTTATTTTTATGTTTTACAGAAATATTTGAACATAGAAAACCATAAAATTTTTTTATTTGATGACGGGATGGCATCTTTTATGAAGCTAAAAAATACAAATAGGTTTTTAAAGTTTTTGCTTTTTCTTTTTCAAGGAATTATAAAATATCCTCCTAAACATAAACTTTTTGCAGATCCTAGTACTAAGAATGGAGTTTCAATCAATAGTAAATTAGCTTTTATAGGCAACAATAAAAAAATAAATTTTAAAAGTAATAACAAACAAGTTAAAGATGCCTATAATTATTTTTTCAATAAAAAATTAGAAGATTTTTATCCTAATTCGGCAATAGTTTTGTCTCATCACTCAATTGAATCCGGACGTATGTCTCCTGCAAGATACTTTGGCGTCATCGAGAATGTTAAAAATCAAATTAATGAATTAGGTTTTAAAAATATTTACATAAAGACTCATCACTTAGAAAGAAAACAAAATTTAGAAAAATATGAAGAAATGGGCTTCAGAATATTTAAAAATCAAAACATTCCCATCGAAGTGTCTTTCTTTTCTGAAAACTTAAGTTTAATTGCTCAGCCATATAATTCTGCTGTTTTTATAGGAGCTTCTCTTGGTTTGCTTTCTAATAAAAAAATTATATCTTATCACTTAGAAAATCTGCCCTATTATCAATTTAGAAAAAAAAGTATCAATGAAATTTGTGATATTAATAAAATTGAGCACTTAGAGATATAAATTGAAATTTGATTATGTATTTATTTTTCCTTCTTTAAAGAGAAATGGAGGGAATAGAGTTCTTTTATCAGCTTTAAAGGTAATATCCTCAAGAGAAAAAAACTGTAAACTTTTATACATCGATAGTGATGAGAATAAATTCGAGGTAGACGAATCTATTAAATGTTCTTCATTAAAATTAAATAGCAATTCTTCTTTTTTAAAGATTGCTTATTTATTTTTACTTTGTGTAAAAGCATCATTTAACTCAAAAAAAAGTATTATTTTTATTTCAGACCCCATAATAAGCTGTTTCGTTTTTCTTTTTTTTAGATTCAAGGTTATAAGATTTGTTCAAGCTGACGATGAAAATATATTTGAAAAAAATGAAAAAGCTAATTTTATTTTTAAAAAAGTTTATAAAATTTTATTTAGATTGAGTAAAAAATTCTCCTATTCTAAGATAATTTTTAATTCTCATTTTACAAAAAAAAAATACCTTGAAGGTATAAACTCATCAGGAATAGATTATTCGGTAATATTTCCACATATTATTAAACACTTTCTCTCTCCGTCAAATGAGCTAACTAAGTCTTTTATCACAGTTGGGAGTTCTCAGATTAGAAAAGGTCTTGATGATTTTATTTATCTTTCAAGGATAAAATGTTTTGAAGACTATGAATTTAAGATAATTTCTCAAGAAAATTTAGAACTGCCTGAGAAAATTTCAATTATTAATCCAAAAAATGATGATGAGTATCTAAATGCACTGAAATCAAGCTCTTTTTTTGTGAACACATCTAAGTTTGAGGGATTCGGCTTACCTCCGATTGAAGCAATGTCACTTGGCCTTATTTTAATAAGTTATCCAAATGAAGCAGTAAAAATAATTCTTAAAGATGAAGAATATTTTGCATATCGATCTAAGGAAGATTTATTAAATCTTAAACCAAAAATAGATAAGATATTTGAAGATATAGAAATTTACAAGAATCTAAGAAATCAATCCCTTAGAATCTCTTCAATTTATAGTTACGAGAATTTTAAAAATGGGATAATCGATGCCGCTCTTTAAAGTAAATACAATCTCATTATTTTTTTTCTTGTTTTTTTTATTTATGTATTCTCCAAGAATTTCATTCATTCAGATCCCTGGAGGAACTTCAGATTTTAGATTGGATGTGTTGACCTTATTTTTATTATTTGGGTTTATGATAATCGACTTCTTGAGATCATTAGAAAATAAATTTTACGACTCATACAAGGTAAGCATTCTTCTCATCATAGCTTACCTCCTTTCTATTTTTATTTTTAGGGGCAATCCTATTTATGCGATCTTTCAAATAATGTGGTATGCAAGTATTTTGTATATTTTTTATTTTGTTAAAAAGATTTTCCAAGAAAACAGACACCATGAACTTTATTTGTATTTAAGATTTTTTATTTTCATTAACGTCATGATGCATCTTTATGGAGTTTTGGCTGAAAATTATAGTTTACCTATTTATAGTTTTTCGCAAATTTTTCCGAAATATGGAATCTTTAACCTACCTTACGCATTTGCTTTGATTACTGGCACTTTTTTTTTATTAGCTATAAGAGGAACAGTCAAAATATCAAAAATCGAAGGTTTCTTTCTTTTATTAGCTATCTTTTATAGCGAATCCAGAGTCTCCTTTGGAGCTTTCATAATAAGTTCTTTTATAGTTGCTTCTTGGCATTTAAGAGCCTTCTATTTAGTAAGCCTCCCTTTAATATACATTTATGTACTTTCTTTTATTGATCTAAAGGCTCTCTCTATTTTATCTTCAGATTTTCAAACTCTAATAACTGATCCAAGTTTAAACGTAAGGCTGCAAAATTATTATAGATATGTGGAGTGGTTAGATATTCCAAAATTTTTATTCGGTGGTGGTCCGTTATCCTATATGGAATTTTCAAAACATTTCACAGTTGATAAAGCTGGACCTTTAGATGTACTCTATCTTAGGGTTTTAAGTGACTTTGGAATAGTAGCATCACTATTTTTCATTGCATATCTCTCAGCAGCCTTCATAAAAAATATAAAAGTTTTTCTTCATAAAAGAAGCGCCCCAATGTCAATATTAATTTTTTTTATAATTTATAGCTTTTTTAATGAAGGTCTACTGGTTATAAAATCAGGTCATATTGCAATACTAATATTTGCCATTTCATTTTGGGATTTAAAAGATAAAAATACAACTTTATGATTACTTTTTCGATTATAAGTCACAATCAAATAGAATTAGCGTGCAAGGCTATAAGTTCTATAATTAAAAATTTTACTGATCCCAAAATAATACTAACCATAAATACGCCCGAAGACCTTTCCCCTTTAAAAAAAATATCAAATCATTGTGATATTCATTTAACAGTAATTAAAAATAAATATCCTAAAGGATTTGGATCAAACCATAATGCAGCGTTTGCCAAAATAGATACACCATACTTCTGTATTTGTAATCCAGATATCGAAGTAAATAAAATATCAGATAACTTCATGACAAATCTCAAAGATGATGTAGCATTTTTGTCTCCTTTTATTAAAAATAAACAAGGTTTGTTTGAAGATAATCTAAGAAAGTTTCCAAACTTGATTCATTTAATTTTACGATTTCTTGGTTGGAAAAGTATAGGAGCTGTAAATTATAATGAAAAAAACTTTGATTGGATTTCGGCTATCTTTTTAATATGCTCCTCAAAAAACTTTAAACTTATTAATGGGTTTGATGAAAGCTTTTTTATGTATCATGAAGACACAGATATATGCAGAAGATTTTCTAAAAAAAAGTTATCTTTCATTGTTGCTGGATCAGCAGAAGTAATTCATGATGCTCAAAGAGATTCTAGAAAAAAACTTAAGTATTTAAAATGGCACTTTTTTAGCTCTCTAAGAATTTTGTTTCTTTTAACTTTTTTTGGGTATGAAAAATCAAAAGGAATAATTCAAAAAAAATGAAGATTTTTTTAATGGTAAGAAATAGCTTTGTAGGAAGTTCATTAAAAAAATCTCTTAAAAATAATAGGTATTTTGAGATAAATTATTTGCTGTATTTATTCAAAGATAATATTGGCAAATTCAACCAAACCATGAGTAATTTATCTAATAAAAGTGACCTTGAAGTTTGTTATGATAATTAAAAACTTTTTCTATATACTTCTGAATGATATCAATCACTAAGCAGACAACTTTCTTCATAAACCTAAAATTTTCAATTTCTTTTTTAAAAGTATTTCCAAAATCGTGATAATTTAGAGGAATTCTATGAGTAAGCAAAATCATAGTTTAAGAAGAATTTGAATTTAATGGATTAATTTTTTATTAAAAAATATGGGATAAATATGTTGGAAAAGAAAAAATCTAAATTATCTAAGGTTATTATTCCCGTCGCAGGACTTGGAACAAGAATGCTGCCAGCAACAAAGGCCATTCCAAAAGAAATGCTCCCTGTTCTAAATAAACCTATTATTCAATACATTGTGGAAGAAGCAATTTACGCAGGATTTAGAGAAATTATTTTAGTGACTCATTCAAGCAAGTATTCCATTGAAAATCACTTTGATAAAAGCTTTGAATTAGAAGCAACTTTGGAAAAAAGAGTAAAAAGAGGAATGTTGAAAGAAATTAGAGATATTTCGAAATTAAATATTTCTATGCAAAGCATTAGACAAGGTGAAGCAAAGGGCCTGGGGCATGCGATTCTTTGTGCTAAAAGATTAATAGACGAAGAACCGTTTGCAATTATTTTACCAGATATGTTGATTAGTAAAGATAATGGAAATGCAGGAGATTCCTTTAAAGAGATGAAATTAAATTTTGAAAAATATGAGATCTCCTCTATTTTGCTAGGTAAGGCTAAAAAAGTAGATATTTCAAAATACGGAATTGCACAAATAAAAAAAAATTCCCAATTACCTGGAATAGGATTGGTTGAAAAAATTATTGAAAAGCCTTTAATTAAAGAAGCTCCATCCAATTTGTACGCAGCAGGTAGATATATATTCAATAATGATTTTTTTAGATATCTTTCCAAAGTCAAGAAAGATAAAGCAAACGAAATTCAGTTAACTGCTGCAATAGATAATTACATCAAAGATAAAAATAAAGTCAGTGCCTTTTCTTTAGACGGAAAGATATTTGACTGTGGAGATAATGCAGAATATATTTTAGCTAATCTAGAATTTGCAATGAAAGATCCTTTAATGAAATCTAAAATAAAAAATTATCTAAAGACAAGGTAGTTTTGATAGGAATTTTAAAAAAAATAGGCTTTAACCTAAAAAACAAAAAAACTATATATCTTGTTGAGTGCGAAGAAGATGAAGAATTTGTAAAAGAATCATTAGAAGAAGAAAAATATATTGGCATAGATACAGAGTTTAATTGGAGAAATACATATTTCCCTGAATTATCTTTATTACAGATATCTACTAGTTCAAAAATACTATTAATTGATTGCTTAAAATATAAAAAATTAGGATTTTTGAATAAAATTTTAGAAGATAAAACTAAGACAATTATTATGCATTCATCAAGGAGCGATACGACTGTTTTAAACACTAATTTAAAAATAAAATTAAATAATTGTTTCGATATTCAAATTGCAGAAAAGTATATTAATGACGGCGAAATTAAAAATTATGGATTTATAGTTGCTAAATACTTTAATCGTGATTTAGATAAGTCTGAAACGAATTCTAATTGGTTAAAAAGGCCTTTGACTAACAAGCAGCTTGGATATGCTGCTGACGATGTAAATTTTCTAATACCAATATATAAGAAGCAATTAAAAATATTAAAAAAACTTAAAAAAGAAAAAGAAGCAGCTTTGGAGTTTAAGAAAGAGACTGGGCTTGGCAATCAAGAACTTTATATCTCCAGATTAAAAAAACTTAAGAGAGCATCTAAAGAAGAAAAAGATATTTTTCTTTGGAGAGAAAAGCATGCTAGTGAGAAAAATTTGCCCCCGTCTTATATTTTTGAGGATAAATTTTTAAAGAAAATAACTAAAAAAATTAAAAATAAAAAAGAAGAGCCTGATGAAATTTCAAAATTATTCAAAGATAATTTGGCGGCAAAAGATTTTTTAAAATTTATAGAATTATGATATTTTTTTGGGTTTTTTATTACCTGGTTTTAATTCTTATTTGTTATTCTTTATCGAAAATCATCAATAATAAATTTATAAAATTTTTTTCAATACCAATTATCTTTGGAACATTTGGTTCTTTTTGGTTCATAGCGCCTGGGGGAAATGAGATAGCTCCAATAATATCGATATTGTTTCTTGAAACATCCATTTTAGAATCAAATGGGATTAATAGATTAGTAAGACCAGTGATTAGTTTTATCTTTCTTTTAGAGATGATTAGTTTAATTTATTATTTTTATTTAAAAAAAACTTTTAAAAATGGATAATTTCAGATATTTTCCTCTCTGTATCTATTAATCCAATATTATTTTTTCCTTTCAAAATACCAGCACATTCTCCAGGATTAAAAACTAAAGTATTCTTTATTAGTTCCGACCTATGTCTGTGAGTATGACCATGAAGAATGAAATCAGCATCAAAAAACATTTCTTCGTTTATTAATTCAGGATGATGAGTGATAACTATTTTTTTTTGACCAATTTCTATCTTATGAGGCTCATCAAAAAAATTACAGTTGAACTTTTTTGCTTCTTCTATTAAACCTTTTTTTTCAAACTCATCATTATTACCAAAAACACCAATTAAAGGCATATTTAATTTTGAAAATGCAGCTAGAGATTTTGGAAGCGTAATATCTCCTGTATGTATAACTAATGAAGGATTTGCTTGATTGAACAAGTCACATATTTTTGAGATATTTTTTAAATTGTTATGAGTATCTCCGGTTACACCTATTAACAAAATTGTTTAAGGTTTCTCAAGGATGTGAACAGCGCAAGCTGTCCCAAGCCCTATAACATGAGTCATTCCTATTTTCGCACCCTCAACTTGTCTTTTTCCTGCTTCTCCTCTTAAATGAGAACAAACTTCATAGATATTTGCTATACCTGTTGCTCCAATGGGATGGCCTTTAGAAAGGAGTCCTCCAGAAACATTTACAGGAATCTTTCCTCCAAGCTCTACATGTCCTTCATCAATCATTCTGCCTGCTTCACCATCTTCACATAAACCAAGATTTTCATAGTGCAGCATTTCGGCTGTAGCAAAACAATCATGTAACTCGACAAGATTTATATCATCAGCTCCTAAGCCAGCTTGTTCATATGCATCTTTCGCAGCAAGTCTGGTACATGCATTTACATCAGGCATAACCAAATCACGATCTGTGTATGGGTCACTTGCTAAAGCTGAGGCCCTTACTTTAATAGCTCTTTGCATTCCAAGTTCTTTTGCTTTCTTTTCCGATACAAGGATTGCAGCTGCAGAACCATCTACATTTACAGAGCACATTAATTTTGTGTTCGGATAGGAAATCATTTCCGCATTCATAACATCGTCTAGTGGAGTTTCAATTTGATACATAGCCTTAGGGTTCAATGTAGAGTGATGATGATTTTTAACTGAAATTTTTGCGAACTGTTCAAACGTAGTTCCATATTTGCTTGAATGTTCCATTCCAGCTTCAGCAAAAACACAAGGCATTGTACCAGAACCTAACAAACCTTCTTTAGGAATTCCATCTCCATCCCCAGTACCTCCTAGAAGACCTTTACCCATTTGCTCAACTCCAACGGCCAGAACAACATCATACATTCCAGCTTTTATAGACATCCATGCTTCTCTAAATGCTGCCGCCCCAGTTGCACAAGCATTAGAGCAATTTACAACAGGAATGCCTGTCTGCCCAATTTCTTGAAGAATTCTTTGCCCAACCATTGCGTTAGCTTGGAATAAATTTCCACAATAAAATGCCTGTACATCTTTCATGGTTAAACCAGCATCATCTAATGCCATCAAAGCGGCCTCAGCTCCAATATTTGGAACAGATCTATCTGGAAATCTTCCAAACTTGATCATGTCTACACCTAAAACATATACATCACTCATAATTTTCTCCTTATATTAATAATAAAATTTATGCTGGTTCAAAAAAATAACTTATGTAAGAGTTACCGTCTTTATCTTTTCTTCCCAATGCATCTCCAAAAACAACTTTTAATTTCATACCAAAATGAACATTGCTTGGATCAGGATCTACATTTATTAGATTTCCTTTAACAGTTCCTCCGTCGTCTAAATCAACAAGCGCTGAAATATAGGGAACGTCTATACCTGGAAAAGATCTATAAACAATTGAATAAGAGTATAAAGTTCCAGAATTACTTAATTTTATTTTTGAAATCTTATCTCTAGCAAAACATTTAGAACATACAGTTCTTTCTCCCAAAAAAATGGCGCCACAAACATCACATTTATGACCCTCCAAATAAGGATCTCCTTTTTCCGGAACTATTAAGTAATCTGCTGCAGCTAACATGTTTATTTTCTCCCCTTAACTTATTATATATAAGATATGATTGAAAAAAATTTATTTTTGATGACAATGTGTCTTTTTAAATTTTAATATATTTATGAGCTTATTTGGCGGAATAGTTGGTGGATTTGTAGGTTTTACTTTGTTGGGTCCTATAGGAGCTTTAGTTGGGAGTGTTGTTGGTTCTAGAATGACAGAAAATAGAACACGCAGAAGAAGCGCAAATAATTTCGATCACCAGGTGGCTTTTTTTGCTGCTCTTTTTGCTTGTTTTGCAAAAATTTCAAAAGCTGATGGAGTGGTAAGCAAAGAAGAAGTTAATAAAATTGAAGAATTTATTTCAACTAAGTTTAATTTAGATGATG
>MDSV01175799.1_pt1 | contig 24343 bp, 23 predicted proteins | sample 810851 | NCBI WGS metagenome assembly MDSV01 (sample SAMN05326640, study PRJNA326480) | marine metagenome | isolation source: seawater | place: Atlantic Ocean: North East | collected 2012 | reverse complement strand
TATACTGTTCCAGTCATATAAAAATTTATAAAAAAAAATGAAAGATCCTCTTTGTGTTTTTAAATTACCCAAGTGAAAGTTAAATATTTTAAAATTTTGTAGTTTAATTTTGCTTGAACAATAAACACTTAATCCATATTCGTAATTTTCATTTACTTTACTAACGATCTTACAATTATTATTATTTTTGATAATTTCACTTATTGATACTTTGTTAGCTATTTGCTTTAAAAAATCTTTAACAGATCCAAAAAACATTATTACTATAAAAATTTTTATTTTTCGTAAAAAACTTGGTTTTGTTAAGAGAATATCTATATGATAATCTTTAAATTTTCTGTTTGTAATTATTTGTTTTACTAAATGTAATGATATTATTTCATCATTAGTTGTATAAATAATAATTTTTTTCATTTCACTTTTTTATTAAATGTAAGGAATTTGTAAAACTTTTTTGATTATTTAAAAAAAATGTAATGGTCAACAATAAGTTATAAATAATAATAGCAAAAATAAAAAAAATACAAAAGAAATATCCTAAATTAAAAAACAAAAAAAATATTAAAATGTAAAATATTGACAACATAATTGCTCTAGCAATAAAAACAGTATTTACTCTTAAAGAATGAAATATTAGACCAAGAAAAGATAACTTAGATATACCATCTAGTCTTTTTTTTCTTTCAGCTTTAACCTTTTTAATCTTACAGTTCTTAGCAACGCATGCAGAAAATGCCAACCATGAACTTTTTTGAGATAAAATCTTTTTTAATTGATCAGAATGAAATGATGAATAGTTTCCATATGATATCCAATTTAAACTAAATAAAAAAGTTAACAACTTATGAATAAAGTATAACAATTTAAATAGGATATTTTCTTGTCTTTTTGTTCGAGTAGAAACAATTACTTTATCTTTTTCAATTTCAGCATTTTTAATCATATCAGGTATTTTACTGGCATCGTCTTCACCATCGGAGTCTAAAATTGTAATAATCATTTTTTTTTCTATTTTATAAAGGTATTGCAGACCTATCGAAATAGCTTTTTGACTACCTAAATTTTTTCTTAGACTTAAAATATTAATTTTTGTAATGTTACTAAAAGACAAGAAGTTCGTTTGCATTGAGTTTGAGCAATCATCTATTATTAATATTTCACATTTTTTACTCAATTTTTTCATTTGGAAGTTTATTTTATCAACCAAAATTGAACAAGAATCCCAATCATTATATAGAGGTAGAAGAAAAATATAATTGTACACTTTAAATTAATTCTGATTTTTAAGATCTTTTTGAATTTTATTTATAAATTTATTAATTAGTTCTGCATCTTCCTTATTAATAAATTCATCTTTATTAATAGCTATTTCCATTTGATTTTTTATCTTTTCTTTTATCATTTCAATATTTTCCTTAGACTTGATTTCATAAATTTTGTTCTCAACTCTATTTATTAGAGAACCAAAAGTTATTTGGAAAACAATAAAAAAAATTAAAGCTACCAATAGAGTTTTATAAAAAAATATTTTCATTAATCTACTTTCGCATATACTTCGTAAATTATAGTCTTGTCTACTTTAAATTCTTTAATCTTTTTAAAGTTGATTGGTAAATCATACTTTTTGTGATATTTTTTATCAACATCATAAATTCTATTTGAAAAAATATAATCAGCCTCACTTTTTTTATCTGTGGCATAGATTACAAGCCTCTCTCTATCTTTTTTTTCTAACAGTTCTTTCATTCTCCACAAAGGATACCACGAGTTTACTGCTATATTAATTTTGTGAGTTCCAGGTTCTTTTTTTATAATTTCTTTTAAAAAACTTATTCCAGATAAACCAGTATAATCAACATCTAATTGTTCTTTTATATTCTCAGGAACAATTAAGTTAAAATAAAGTGATTGATAAGGATGATATAAGCTCAATCTGTAAGACAAAAATAAAATAGATATAAATAAAACTAGAATTAATTTTATTATTTGAGGCTTAAATCTTTTTACCAAAAGATAAATGCTATATGTTGAAAAATATATTAAAAATATGTAAAGAAAATAACCTAATCTCCAGCTATTATAAAGGTGAATATTAAGTAAAGATAACAAGCAAATAAAAAAAATAAGATTCATAAAAATAAAAAAATCTTTTTTCTCATTATTTGATCTCCATAAGTCATTATAAATACAGTGACTTTTTATATTAAAATACCTATGTATTAATCTTTTTGAATAATTCGAGATGCCATGAATAAATAAAAGCAAATGAATAATTGGTGTAGAAACAATTATCCAAAAGAGAAGATAATATTGAGGCAAGTGACTACTTTTATAATAATTTCCTAAAAAATTTACTTTTCCACTCCATGACATATCTAAATTAAAAATTGAAAATAAACTTAAGGGCCACTCGCTCCATAACAGAGGCCAGAAAATTGTTAAAAAAACTATAAAAAAAATTAAATATATAAAAATGGCCTTAATATTAACATCTTCTCGTTTAGAGATAAAATTTAAGATCCAAAAAAAAATTAAACTTATAGGTAAAAAAATTCCAGCAATTCTTACCGTAGTCGCTACTGCAGAAAATAAGCTAAACAAAATAATATTTTTATTAGATTGTTTATCAATTAATCTAAAAAACCAAAATATTGAAATTATATAAAAACTTAAAAAAATAATGTCTTTATTATTCCAAAAACTATCTCCAAATAATCTAGGTGTTAAAATTAATAAAATTGTCCCAAGTAAACTAATGAATTTATTATCAAATCTATTGTTTAAAGATTTATAGAAAAAAATTGTTCCTATAAAAAAAATTAAAAAAACCAAAAAATGTCTTAATTCATAATATTTGACTGGTTCTTTTATATTTAGTACGACCTCTAAATAAGCTGCCGGTAAATCAAAAATAACCCCATATTTGTTCCAATTTTTTATATCTGGTAATGTAAAACCAGATATTTCATTTAGTTTCCCTTTTGATATTTGTTCTATTTCTTCAAATCCAAAATAATTTGAAACATAATTTAACCAGTAAAAACCGTTTGCTCTATGAAATTTCTCATCTATGTAAAAACCGAAGTCAGTATAAATTTGACTTCCAACTACAAAATAAATTATGAATATGAAAATTATAGAAGAATTTTTTAAATAATCTAATTTTTCTGTTTTTTTATACATTAGTCAATTAATATAATGTATCTAAGGTTAAATAAATATATAAATAAAATTTTTTATGAATATACACGAACACCAAGCTAAAGATATCCTAAGAGAATTTTCTGCTCCAGTTTCTGGTGGAATTGTAATTTATGATTTAAATGAAATTGATAAAAAAATAGACTCTTTAAAATCTGAAAAATTTGTTTTGAAAGCACAAATACACGCAGGAGGCAGAGGAAAAGCTGGTGGGGTAAAATTAATTAAGAATAAAGATGAATTAAAAAAAGAAGCTAAAAAAATGATGGGTAAAAAATTAATTACTCATCAGACAGGACCAGATGGAAAAATAGTAAAAAGACTTTATATCGAAAAAGCTTCTGAAATAGAAAAAGAATTTTATTTATCGTGTCTTGTAGATAGAGAAAGTTCTAAGATTGCTTTTATAAGCAGCACTAAGGGAGGAATGGATATTGAAAAGGTTGCTGCAGAAACTCCAAATGAAATAATCACGACAAAAGTTGATCTAGATCGTGAAATAAAAGGTCAAGATATAGAAAATATAATTTCTCCATTCAAATTGAACGATAGTCAAAAAATTGAAGGCATCAAATTAGTAAAGGCATTATACAAAATTTTGACTCAAAAAGATGCAAATTTGATTGAAATTAATCCTTTAATTATAACGAAAGAAAAAAAGATAATTTGTTTAGACGCGAAAATGAGTTTTGATGACAACTCTATCTTTAGAAGACCAGAAATATTAGAGCTAAGAGATCTAAATGAAGAGGATCCTGCTGAAATTGAAGCCAGTAAACACGACTTGGCTTATATAAAATTAAATGGATCAATAGGCTGCATGGTTAATGGAGCAGGTTTAGCTATGGCGACCATGGACATAATTAAACTTTACGGTAAAGAACCTGCTAATTTTTTAGATGTTGGTGGTGGAGCATCAAAAGAAAAGGTTGCAGCAGCTTTTAAATTAATTTTGTCTGATAAAAATGTGAAAGGAATTTTAATAAATATTTTTGGTGGCATTATGAGATGCGATGTGCTTGCCCAAGGAGTTTTAGATGCTGCAAAAGAAATGAATTTATCTGTTCCTTTGGTAGTGAGATTAGCTGGAACTAATGTTGAAGAAGGAAAAAAAATTTTAAATGAATCAAAATTAAAAATTTTATCAGCATCTGATTTAAATGATGCAGCGAAAAAGATTGTAGAAGCAATTAAATAAATGTCTATCTTAGTAAATAAAAATACCAAAGTTATTTGTCAAGGATTTACCGGAACACATGGAACTTTTCATTCTGAGCAATCAATTAATTACGGTACTTTATTAGTAGGTGGAGTAACTCCTAATAAAGGTGGACAAAAACATCTAGGACTTCCAGTTTTTAACACAGTTCAAGAGGCAAAAGATACTACTCAAGCAAATGCTTCAATGATTTATGTTCCACCTAAATTTGCAGCTAAAGCTATCATCGAAGCTATAAATGCTAAAATTGAATTGATCGTATGTATAACCGAAGGAATTCCTATTTTAGATATGTTAAAAGTCAAACAAGAATTAAAAAATAGTAATTCAAGATTAATAGGGCCTAATTGTCCTGGAATAATTACTCCTGAAGAATGTAAAATAGGAATTATGCCTGGAAGTATACATAAAAAAGGAAATGTCGGAATTGTTTCTAGATCAGGGACATTGACTTATGAGGCAGTCGCACAAACTTCTGTAAATAATATGGGACAGTCCACTTGTATTGGTATTGGGGGAGACCCAATTAATGGTACAAATTTTATAGATTGTCTTGAACATTTTTTGAAAGATGATGAAACAAAGTCGATTGTAATGATAGGAGAAATTGGTGGATCAGCTGAGGAAGAAGCAGCTGAATTTTTAAAAAAGGAAAAAATAAAGAAGCCAATGGTAGGCTTCATAGCAGGGTTGACTGCCCCTCCAGGAAGAAGAATGGGTCATGCTGGAGCTATAATTTCAGGTGGAAAAGGTGGAGCCGAGGATAAAATAGAAATAATGAAATCAGCAGGGATTACAATATCTAAATCTCCTGCAGATATTGGTAAAACACTTTTGCAAAAACTTAATGCTTGAAATTTAATATTTTATGTTAAAATAAATTATAAATGTCATCATTTAAAGATAATAATACTTACAAAAGAACATCTTTTTTAGCAGGAAATAATTCTGAATTTATAAATGAATTTTATGCAGAGTATCTAGCGGATCCAAATTCTTTACCTGCGAGTTGGAAACAATTCTTTGATGGGCTTAATGAAGAAGAAAAACTAATCTATAAAGATTTGAAAGGTCCTAGTTGGTCGCCAGAAAGAAAAAATAAACATATAAGTTTGGAGAGACCTGAACCAAAGTCAAATAATATATCGGAAGATATAAAGTCTGATTTGACTAAACAGTCAACAAAAGACTCTGTTAGGGCGATTATGTTGATCAGAGCATACAGAATAAGAGGTCATTTAATAGCCAACTTAGACCCACTAGCTCTCCAAAAAAAAGATGAGCATCCTGAATTAAAACCAGCAACGTATGGGTTTACAGAAAAAGACTTTGAAAGAAAAATATTTCTGGATGGTGTTCTGGGAATCCAGAGTGGAAATTTAAAAGAAATATTAAAGATACTTAAAAAAACTTATTGTTCAAATATTGGTTATGAATTCATGCATATGGGAGATCCAGATGAAAAAGCATGGATTAGAAACAGAATTGAAGGACCAGAAAAAGGAATTAAGTTTACTGAAAATGGTAAAAAGGCAATTTTAAATAAAGTAATTGAAGCAGAAGGTTTTGAAAAATATTTACATGTAAAATTTGTAGGAACAAAAAGATTTGGTTTAGATGGTGGAGAGTCGCTGATTCCAGCTTTAGAGCAAATTATTAAACGAGGAGGAAGTTTAGGAGCTAAAGAGATAAAAATAGGAATGCCTCATAGAGGAAGGTTAAATGTTTTGGCAAATGTTATGGGAAAATCTTATAAGTCTATCTTTAGTGAATTTTTTGGTAAGACTGTAACTCAAAAAAAAGATTTTGAGGGAGATGTAAAATATCATTTAGGAGCATCATCAAACAGAGAGTTTGATGGAAATTCTGTTCATATCAGCCTTACTGATAATCCCTCCCATTTGGAAGCAGTAAACCCAGTAGTTTTAGGTCAGGTCAGAGCAAAACAATTTTTTCACAAAGATGCAAAAAGAAAAAAAGTTATTCCGGTTTTGATGCATGGTGATGCTGCCTTTGCAGGCCAGGGAATAGTAGCTGAATGTTTTGCAATGTCCGGACTTCCTGGACATAATATTGGTGGCACAATTCATATTATAGTAAATAATCAAATTGGTTTCACAACTGCTCCAAGGTTTGCAAGATCATCACCTTATCCATCAGATGTTGCAAAGATTGCTCAAGCTCCAATTTTTCATGTTAATGGAGACGATCCAGAAGCAGTCGTTCACTGTGCAAAAATTGCAACAGAATACAGACAAAAATTTAACAGGGACGTAGTTATAGATATGGTTTGCTATAGAAGATTCGGTCACAATGAAGGGGATGAGCCTTCATTTACTCAACCAATAATGTATAAAAAAATTAAAAATCATCCCTCAACATTAAAGATTTATGGAAGTAGATTGTCAGAGGAAGGTTTAACTTCTTTAAAAGAAATAGATAATCAAAAAAATGAATACAAAAACTTTTTGGAGAAAGAATTTGAGTCATCTAAGACATATAAATCAGAGTTAAAATGGTTTGAGGGTGCCTGGTCTAGATTCAAGCCTGGACTCGGTAAAGATAAAAGAGGAGTTAGTGGAGTTAAAAGGGAAAAATTAATAGAAATAGGAAAAAAAATTTCATTTATACCTAATGATTTTAATGTTCACAAAACATTAAAAAGAATATTCAACTTGAGAGAACAAATATTTAAAAATAACAAACCTGTTGACTGGTCTTCAGCTGAGAGTCTCGCTTTTGCAACTTTATTAACCGAAGGATTTTCAGTTAGATTGTCAGGTCAAGACTCGGGTAGAGGAACATTTAGCCAAAGACACGCAGTTCTAAGAAATCAAGATAATCATGATAGGTATATTCCCCTTAATAACATAGAAAAAAAACAAAAAAAATTTGAAATAATCGACAGTTTATTATCTGAGTTTGCAGTTTTAGGTTTCGAGTTTGGGTATTCATTATCAGAACCAGAGACTCTAGTATTGTGGGAAGCACAGTTTGGCGACTTTGCTAACGGAGCTCAAGTAGTGATTGATCAATTTATAACATCAGGTGAGTCTAAGTGGGGTAGAGCAAGTGGACTTGTTATGTTATTACCACATGGATATGAAGGTCAAGGACCGGAGCATTCATCTGCAAGACTTGAAAGATTCTTGCAAATGTGCGCAGGTGAGAATATTCAAGTAGTAAATTGTACTACTCCAGCAAATTATTTTCATGCTTTAAGAAGACAAATGCACAGAGACTTTAGAAAACCTTTAATACTAATGACCCCAAAATCGTTATTAAGACACAAAAGATGTATTTCTAAATTAAACGATTTTACTACAAAAAAAACTTTTCACCGAGTTTTAGAGGATGACGCCTATAACAAAGATTGTGGATTAATAGAGTTGAAAAAGTTTAATAAAATTAAGAAAGTTGTTATGTGTTCTGGAAAAATTTATTATGATCTTATTGAAGCAAGAGAAAAGGAAAAGAATAATCAAGTTGTTTTTATTCGAATAGAGCAATTATACCCTTTTCCAGCAAAAACTTTAGCTAACTTACTTAAAAAATATGAAAACGCTGAATTTTTATGGTGTCAAGAGGAGCCTAAAAATATGGGTGCATGGAACACTGTAAGGAATTACATCGATAGAACCTTAAATATTATATCCTTTTCAAAAGATAAGGTCCAATTTGTAGGAAGAAAGGCTGCATCTTCAACTGCGACTGGAAATCTAAATAAACATCTTGCACAACAAAAAGAAATATTAGAAAAGATACTTAGAAGCTAAATGTCAGATAAAATTATAGTACCAACTTTAGGTGAATCAGTTACTGAAGCAACAGTTTCTAGATGGCTAAAAAACCAAGGGGAGAAAGTGTCTGCGGACGAGCCTATAGTTGAATTAGAAACAGATAAAGTTAATGTAGAAGTTCCTGCACCATCAAATGGTGTTTTAGAGAAAATATCTGTTAAGGAAGGAGAAACAGTCAATGTTGGATCAGAACTTGGCAAAATAAACGGATCTGCTTTACACTCTGAGGAAAAAGATAAAGAAGTTAAAAGATATTCTCCACCTGAGAAAAAGACTAAAACAATTAAAAAAGAGGAAAAAGTTCCTAAAATATTTGAGTTAAAAGAAGAGGTTGATGTAACCACACCTAAGGATGAAGAACCTTTAATATTAAATGATGTTCACGAAGAAATAAATTTAAGTAAAAATAAAGATGATGAAATTGTTAAGCCCGTCAGTTCTCCTGCTGCAAGAAAAATAGCAGAAGAAATAAAAGTCGATTTAAATACAGTTAAAGGAACAGGAAAAAATGGAGTTATTCTTAAAGAGGATATACTGAGTTTAATGGGCTCTAAGCCATCACCATCCGAAAGAAAAATTAAGCATGGTCCAGAGGAAAGAATTAAAATGACTAGATTAAGATTAACGATTGCGAAACGGCTTAAAGAAGCTCAAGAAAACGCGGCAATGTTAACCACTTTTAATGAAGTGGACATGAGTGAAGTAATTTCAATGAGAAAAAAATATAAAGATGAGTTTAAAAAAAATTACGGGGCGAAACTTGGATTCATGTCTTTTTTTGTTAAAGCATCTGTAATTGGGCTTAAAAATTTTCCCTCTATTAACGCTGAAATTCAAAATGAAGAAATAGTATATAAAAATTATTACAATATTAGTATAGCAGTCGGAACTGACAAAGGTTTAGTAGTACCTGTTTTGAGAAAAACAGATGAAATGTCATTTGCTGATATCGAAAAAAATATTAGTACAATTGGGGAAAAGGCTCGAAATGGAAAAATAACTATTGATGATTTGCAAGGAGGAACTTTCACTATAACAAATGGGGGAATTTATGGTTCAATGCTATCAACACCTATTTTAAATCCTCCGCAGTCAGCTGTTCTAGGAATGCACAATATAGTTGAAAGGCCAGTTGTGATAAACGGAAATATCGAAGTAAAACCAATCATGTATTTAGCTTTATCTTATGATCATAGAATAATTGATGGAAAAGAAGCAGTATCATTTTTGAAAATTATAAAAGAGTCTTTAGAGCAACCTCAGAGACTTTTTTTGAATATCTAATAATGGCAGATAATTTTGATTTAGTTATAATTGGCGGAGGTCCAGGTGGATATGTTTGTGCAATTAGAGCAGCGCAATTGGGTTTAAAAACTGCTTGTGTAGAATCGAGAGGAACATTAGGAGGAACTTGCCTGAATGTTGGATGTATACCTTCTAAAAGTTTATTAAATTTATCTGAAAATTTTCATAAAGCTAAAAAAAATTTTAATCAACAGGGAATAGAAATTGATGGTATTAAGTTAAATATTGAAAAAATGATGTCTAATAAAAACAAATCAGTTCAGGTTTTGACTAAAGGTGTTGAATTTTTATTTAAAAAAAATAAAGTAAAATATTTTAAAGGAAAAGGAGTTTTATTATCCAAAAATGATATAATTGTATATGAAAAGGATAATAAAAGACAAAACATAAAAGCAAGCAATATTGTAATAGCAACAGGATCAGTATCTACTTCAATACCAGGCATAGAATTAGATGAAAAAAATATAGTTTCTTCTACTGGCGCTTTATCTTTTGATAAAGTTCCAAACAAACTAGCTATTATCGGCGGCGGTTATATAGGTTTAGAGATGGGATCAGTTTGGTCTAGATTGGGTTCCGAGGTTACAGTCATAGAATATTTAGACCATATTACTCCAGGAATGGATAGAGAAATCTCAAATGAATTCCAAAAAATATTAAGCAAGCAAGGAATAAAATTTAAACTGGAGTCAAAGGTTGAGTCTATTAATAAAAAAACTTCTTCTATAATTATAAACTACTCGGATATTAAAAATTCAAACAAAGGGTCTTTAGAAGTTGACAAAATTTTAGTTTCAGTCGGTAGAAAACCGTACACTGAAGGTCTAAACTTAACAAAAATTGGTGTAAAAAAAGATAAAGAAGGCCGTATAGAAGTAAATAATAAACTCCAAACTACAGTAGATAATATTTATGCTATTGGCGATGTTATAAAAGGACCTATGTTAGCTCACAAAGCAGAAGAGGAAGGAATAGCAGTTGCAGAAATTTTGGCTGGCCAAGCAGGTCATGTAAATTATGATGTTATACCAGGGGTTATATATACTTCTCCAGAAGTTGCCTCAGTTGGCAAAACTGAAGAGCAGTTAAAAAATGAGAATCAATCTTACAAAGTGGGAAAATTTCCTTTTCTCGCAAATTCTAGAGCAAAAGTTAACAACGAAACCGAAGGCTTTGTAAAAATATTAGCCGACAAAAGCACTGACAAAGTGTTAGGAGTTCATATAATTGGCCCCCATTGTGGTGATATGATTGCTGAAATGGCTTTAGCTATGGAATTTGGTGCCAGTGCTGAGGATATAGCGAGGACGTGTCATGCTCATCCAACACATACGGAAGCGATTAAAGAAGCAGCATTAGCTGTTGATAAAAGACCAATTCATTTTTAAATTTTAAAAACTAAACTACTATTGATTTATGAAAGCACAAGTTTTGTTGCCAAAAATTTTTAATTTTCCCTTCACATATAATCCAGGACGGATTTCACTAAAAATTGGAGATTTTGTGGAAGTACCATTTGGAAGCAAAAAAGAAATAGGTATCGTTTGGAGAAATAAAAATACTTTATCAAAGAACATTAAAATTAAAAATGTAACTAAAAAAATTAAAAATTATTCCATAGACCATAAGTTGGTAAATTTTATAGAATGGTTTTCAGTCTATAATATGGTTCCAATAGGTTTAGTTTTAAAAATGACAATAGGAATTGGAGATAAATTTACAAAAAAAGATGATCCTAGTTTTGAGCAAAATAGGAAGGCTGCAATAAAGTACATTTTAAATAAAGAACAAAAAAATGCATTAAAATTTTTAAATAAAATCAATAGCAAGTTTGATGTATCAGTTCTTGAAGGAACAACTGGTTCAGGCAAAACATTAGTTTATTTTGAGAGACTTAAAAAAATTATAGATAAAAAAAAACAGGCTTTAGTTATGATGCCTGAGATTTTTTTAACAAATGAGTTTAAATCAAGATTTGAAAATTTTTTTGGTTTTGAGCCTGCTATCTGGCACTCAAAAATATCCCCTAAAAAAAAAAGAATAATTTGGAAAGGTGTCATTGCTAACGAAATAAAATTAGTTATAGGAGCAAGGTCTGCTTTATTTTTACCATTTAAAAATCTAGGTGTTATTGTAATTGACGAAGAACATGACACTTCTTATAAACAAGACGAAGGCGTGATTTATAATGCCAGAGACATGGCTATCACTAGAGCTTCATTTGAAAATATTCCAATACATTTAGTGAGTTCTATTCCCTCTTTAGAAACTTATAACAATATTCAAAATAGAAAGTTTAGACATATAAAAATATTAAAAAGATTTAATAACTTTCCACTACCTAAAACCAAAATTATTAATCTTAATTTAAATAAAATTAAAGACAATTTTATTTCAGAGGAGACTATAAATTATGTTCAAGAATATTTAGATAGAAAAGAACAAGTATTATTTTTCATTAATAGGAGAGGGTATGCTCCTTATTTGATTTGCAAAAAATGTGGCTATAAACAAACTTGTTCAAATTGCTCGATGTATCTAACATTTCATAAAACGAAGAATAAAGCTATTTGTCATCACTGCTCATTTGAAAGAGAAATAACTAATAAATGTAAAAAAGAAAATAACTGTGATTTTATTATGTACGGTCCAGGAGTAGAAAAAATATTTGATGAAGTAAAAAAAAAATTTAAAGAAAAAAAAGTTGAAATTTTTTCAAGTGATTATATGAAGCGAAAAGATCAAACAATTTCTTTATTTGATAAAATTAGTAAAAATCAAGTTGATATTTTAATTGGTACTCAAATGATATCAAAAGGCTTTAATTTTCCAAAATTAAATTGTGTAGTAGTTATCGACGCTGATTTTTCTGGAAGAGGTTATGATTTGCGAAGTACAGAAAAGAATATTCAATTATATCACCAACTAAGTGGTAGAGCTGGACGTTTTAGTTCAAACTCATTGATAATTTATCAAACATTAACACCCAAGGATGTGATGCTTAATGAATTAATCAAGAATAAGTCAGAAAAATTACTACAAAACGAACTAATAATTAGAAAAAAAAATAAATTACCTCCATTTGCTCGATTGATTGCAATTATAGTTTCGTCAAATAAATATAGTTTAAGTATTCAAGGAGCGAAAGAAATTAAACTACAATTAAAAAAAATTAATAATCTTGAAGTGATGGGACCGATAGATTCACCTATTCTAAAAATTAAAAAGAAATTTAGGTCCAGGCTTTTGATAAGATTTAATAATAAACAGTTGATACAAAAAAGAATTACGAATCTTCTCAATTCCCTCAAAATATCGTCAAAAATTAAACTTAGGGTTGATGTTGACCCAGTTAATTTTACTTAATAATACATTTGGTAACTTGATCAACTTATTTTCTTATGATACGAAACGCTGTTATTTTCACTATAATTTCGTAAACACAAAAAATGACTACAAACAAATCTTTCTCATCAGAAACTTCAGAAAGATACTCACGTGCGCTTTACGAGGTTTCTAAAGAAGCAAAAGAAACAGAAAAAACAGAGTCAGATTTAAAAAATTTTCTTTCAATTTATGATAACACAATAGAATTGAAAAACTTTATTCAAAACCCTACTCAAAATTTAAAAACTCAAAAGCAAGTAGTAGATTTATTATCAGACAAACTAGATTTTTCTAAAAATTTAAGTAATTTTTTTTTGCTATTAATTGAAAAAAGAAGATTATTTTTCATAAAAAAAATCATTGAAACTTTTCTAAAATTTTGTTCAAAAAAAAGGGGTGAAATTAAAGCATCTTTAACTACCTCAAAACAATTATCTGAATCTGAGTTAGAACATATTAGTAAGGAATTATCCTCTTCAATTGGTTCAACAATAAGATTTGACTATAAAGTCAATAAAGACTTAATAGGCGGCTTAAAATTACAATTAGGAAGTTTTATGATTGATACTTCAATTAAAAATAAATTAAAAAAATACAAACAATTAATGCTAGAGAACTAAAATGACAATTAATCCTTCTGAAGTAACAAAACTATTGAAAGACCAGATTAAAAACTTTGGAGAAAAGGCTGAAGTTTCTGAAATCGGAACAGTATTATCTGTGGGAGACGGAATAGCACGAGTATATGGACTTGATAATGTGCAAGCAGGTGAAATGGTAGAGTTTGAAGATGGTTCAAAAGGAATGGCATTAAATTTAGAAAACGATAATGTTGGTGTGGTTATTTTTGGGGACGATAGAAAAATTAAAGAAGGCGATACTATCAAAAGAACTAGTGCTATCGTTGATGTTCCAGTCGGAAAAGAGCTTTTAGGAAGAGTTGTTGATGGGCTAGGAAATCCAATTGATGGAAAGGGCTCTCTTTCAAATAAAACAAGAAAGCGGGTTGAAGTAAAAGCTCCAGGGATTATCCCAAGACAATCTGTTAATGAACCAATGCAAACAGGTCTTAAATCCATTGACTCTTTAATTCCAATTGGAAGAGGACAAAGAGAATTAATAATTGGAGATAGGCAAACCGGAAAAACGGCAGTAGCAATAGATGCAATAATTAACCAAAAAAAAATTAATGAATCATCTGACGAAAAGAAAAAATTATATTGTGTATATGTAGCAATAGGTCAAAAACGCTCTACAGTTGCTCAAATAACTAAAACGCTAGAAGAAGCCGGTGCATTAAAATATACAACAATAGTAGCTGCTACAGCATCAGACTCAGCACCTTTACAATTTTTAGCTCCCTATACTGGGTGCACAATTGGAGAATACTTTAGAGACAACGGTATGCATGCATTAATAGTTTATGATGATTTATCTAAACAAGCGGTAGCTTACAGGCAAATGTCTTTATTGTTGAGAAGACCTCCAGGGCGAGAAGCATATCCAGGAGATGTATTTTATTTACACAGCAGGTTATTGGAAAGAGCTGCAAAATTAAGTGATGCTAATGGTGGAGGATCATTAACGGCTTTACCTATTATTGAAACACAAGCTGGGGACGTTTCAGCATATATTCCAACAAATGTTATTTCAATTACAGACGGTCAAATATTTCTAGAAACAGAATTATTCAACCAAGGTATCCGCCCAGCTGTTAACGTTGGACTATCAGTCTCTAGAGTCGGTTCTGCTGCTCAAACTAAAGCCATGAAAAAAGTAGCTGGCTCAATAAAATTAGAGTTAGCACAATATAGAGAAATGGCAGCGTTTGCTCAGTTTGGATCGGATTTAGATGCATCCACTCAACAATTATTAAATCGTGGATCAAAATTAACTGAACTATTAAAGCAAAATCAATATTCGCCAATGACTGTAGCCGAACAAGTTATTTCTGTATTCACTGGGGTTAAGGGGTATCTAGATGATATCGAATTAAATAATATTAAAAAATTTGAAAATGAAATAATTGAAAAAATAAAAGCTGAAAAACAAGAAATTATTGATGAAATTCAATCAACAGGAAAACTGGATGAAAATACAGAAAAGTTGCTGAAAGAAATAATTGAAAATTATAAAAAGGAAAATAAATAATGCCTAGTTTAGACGACCTTAAAAAAAGGATTAAAAGTGTTAAATCTACTCAAAAAATTACAAAGGCAATGAAAATGGTAGCTGCTGCAAAATTAAGAAAAGCTCAAGATAATGCTGAAAAAGGAAGACCTTACAGTCAAAAAATGCAAAATATAATTTTAAATCTATCAAAGTCAATTAATGATCCTCAAAATGCTCCTAAACTTCTTGTGGGATCTGGAGAAGACAAAACTTACCTATGTGTTGTTCTTACAGCTGATAGAGGCTTATGTGGAGGTTTCAACTCCAATATATGCAAGTTAGCAAAATCAAACTTTAAAAAAATTCTTAGTGAAGGAAAAAAATTAAAGATTATTACTGTAGGCTCCAAAGGTTTAGATCAAATTAAAAGAGAATATGAAAAATATATTATTAAAAAATTTAGTTTTAAAGAAAAAAAACAAATAACCTTTAAAGAAGCTGAAATCATAGGTACAGAAATAATAACTTTATTTAATCAAAATGAATTTGATAAATGTATATTATTTTATAATAACTTTAAAAACGTTATAACTCAAATACCACAGGCACAACAAATTATACCTTCTAAAATTAATCAAGACGATGATAACAAAAAAGAAAATTTACATTTTTATGAATTTGAGCCAGATGAGGATGAGATACTTGAGGACTTATTACCAAAAAATATATCTACTCAAATATTCAAAGCTTTTTTAGAAAATGCAGCTAGTGAACAAGGTTCTAGAATGACTGCAATGGATAATGCAACTAGAAATGCAGGTGATTTAGTAGATAAACTAACAATTAACTACAATAGGAGTAGACAAGCTTCAATTACTAAGGAACTAATAGAAATAATATCAGGAGCAGAAAGTTTATAAATAATATGAACAATAAAGGTAAAATAACTCAAATAATTGGTGCAGTCGTAGATGTAAATTTTGAAACAGATCTACCTGAAATTTATACTGCCCTTGAAGCTAATAATTCAGGTAACAGATTAATTTTAGAGGTAGCCCAACATCTAGGAGAAAATGATGTGAGAACTATTGCCATGGATGCGACTGAGGGTTTAAAAAGAGGTGATGCAGTAATAAATACTGGGGCTCCAATAAGTGTTCCAGTTGGACCGGAAACTTTGGGTAGAATTATCAATGTTATCGGCGAGTCAATTGATGAAAAAGGTGACGTAAAAACAAAAGAGAAATGGCCTATTCATAGATCGGCCCCAAAGTTTACTGATCAAGCTACAGAAACTGAACAGCTAGTTACTGGAATAAAAGTAATTGATTTATTAGCTCCTTACGCTAAGGGAGGAAAAATAGGTCTATTTGGAGGAGCAGGAGTCGGAAAAACTGTCACTATTATGGAATTAATAAATAACATTGCAAAAGCCCACGGAGGATTTTCAGTTTTCGCTGGAGTTGGTGAAAGAACAAGAGAAGGAAATGATTTATATCACGAAATGATAGAGTCAGGCGTAATAAAAACAAATGGAAAAGGTTCAAAGGCTGCTTTAGTTTATGGACAAATGAACGAACCTCCTGGAGCTAGAGCTAGGGTAGCTTTAACAGGATTAACTGTTGCAGAATACTTTAGAGATAAAGAGGGACAAGATGTTCTTTTTTTTGTTGACAATATTTTTAGATTTACACAAGCTGGTTCTGAAGTATCAGCATTATTAGGCAGAATACCCTCTGCAGTTGGTTATCAGCCGACACTTGCGACTGATATGGGTAATCTTCAAGAAAGAATTACTTCTACCGACAAAGGATCAATTACTTCAGTTCAAGCGATATATGTACCTGCAGATGATTTAACTGATCCAGCACCTGCAACTTCATTTTCACACTTGGACGCGACAACTGTATTGTCTAGACAAATAGCTGAAATAGGAATTTATCCTGCAGTTGACCCACTAGACTCAACATCGAGAATTCTTGACCCAAGAGTGGTAGGAGAAGAACATTACAGAGTCGCAAGAGATGTTCAAAGAATTTTACAAGCATATAAATCTTTACAAGATATAATAGCTATACTTGGTATGGATGAACTATCAGAAGAGGATAAGTTAACAGTAGCGAGAGCAAGAAAAATACAAAGATTTTTATCACAACCATTCTTTGTTGCAGAAGTTTTCACTGGCTCACCAGGTAAATTAGTTGATTTAGACTCTACCATCAAAGGGTTTGATGCAATTTGTAAAGGAGAATATGATAATTTACCTGAGGCAGCTTTCTATATGGTTGGCGGAATTGAAGAAGTAGTTGAGAAAGCCGAGAAACTATCAAAAGAAAATAAATAATAATGTCAGAAAAATTTGTAATTGAAATTATTTCTCCAGACGGATCAATCTTAAAATCTGAGACTCAAGAAGTAACTATTCCTTCCAGCGAGGGTCAGATGGGCATATTAAAAAATCATATACCCATAATAACTTTTTTAAGACCTGGAATTATTGTAATCAAAGGAACTGAAGAAAAAAAATATTTTGTCGAAGATGGTACGGTTGAATTTTCAGATAATATCTTATTAATTTTAACTTCAACTGCTAAATTGTTATCAGAGCTTAATAGAAATCTAGTAAGTAGTCTTCTAAGTAAGGCTGAAAAACAATTTCATTCTGACAAAATGAATGACAAGGAAAAATATTTACTATCCTATAAGATAGATACTCTCAAAGAAATTAACCAATAAATTTATCAATTTCTTTTAATAGACTTATATATAATCTTCTTTTAAAGTTTACTATTACATCTGGCAATAAATAAGCTGGGATCCATTTCCATTCTATAAATTCTGGATGTTTAGTATTTAAATTAATTTCATTTTCAGCTCCCTCGAATCTTACTATAAACCATTTCTGTTTTTGTCCTCTATATTTACCTTTCCATATGATGCCTACTAGATTTTTTGGCAATTCGTATTCAAATATTCCCTCTAATTCTTTTAAAATCTTAATACTTTTAATACTTGTTTCCTCATATAATTCTCTTTTCATTGCAGCAAGATAATCTTCTCCCTTGTCAACTCCTCCTTGAGGCATTTGCCATTTATCCAAAGGATTATCCTTACGCTTACCCACAAAAACTTTATTTTCATTATTTAAAATAATAACACCTACTCCAATTCGCATGGGGAGTTTTTGTTTAGACATAAATTAAGAGTTAAAAAGTTTTACCGCGTAATTAAGTTGGTTATCTTTTTTTGTTTTAATTTCGAAATCTTCGCCTTTTTCTTCAACTAGAATATCTGGTGTTACTCCTACCTCAGAAATAGATTTTCCAGAGGGTAGATAATATTTTGAAATAGTTAGTCTCATGCCCCCTCCATTTCTTAATGGAATTACAGATTGCACTGATCCTTTACCGTAAGAGCTTTCTCCTAAAATTATTGCTCTTTTATGATCCTTTAAAGCTCCAGCGAAAATCTCAGATGCAGAAGCTGAACCGTTATTGATTAATACTACAATTGGTTTACCTTTTATCTCATCGCCTTTTCTTGCAAAAAATTTTCGAGTTTCTAGTAATTTTCGACCTTTTGTTGAGACTATTTCACCTTCTTCTAAAAAAAAATCAGTTATATTAATTGCTTGCGTTAGTAGTCCTCCAGGATTATTTCTTAAATCTATAATATAACCTTTGAGTTTTAAGTTTTTTTCAAATTTTTGAACAACTTTTAAAAATTGTTTATCGCTATTTTCATTAAATGATTTTAGTCTAATGTAACCTAAATTTTCTTTTTCACCTAAAATCTCTGAATTTACTGATTTAATTTCAATTATTTTTCTTGTTATTTTAAATTCAAGGGGTTTTTTAACATTTTTTCTTCTGATCGTTAGTTTTATATCTGTACCGACTGGCCCCCTCATTATTTTAACTGCTTCCATTAAAGATTTTCCCTGAACTTGCTCATCTCCAATTTTAACAATGTAATCCCCAGCTTTTATCCCTGCTTTTGCTGCGGGAGTGTCATCTATCGGCGATATAACTTTAACCACACCAGCTTCCATTCCTATTTCAATTCCTAAGCCTCCAAACTCTCCCCGCGTATCTGTTTGCATTTCTGTAAATAATTCAGGACTCATATATGCAGAATAGGGATCTAATGATTGAAGAACACCGTTAATAGCAGAGTCCATTAACCCAGTTTGGTCAACCTCATCAACATAATCTTCTTTAATTTTCTCTAAAACTTCACCAAATAGATCAATCTTATTGTATAATTCATTACTTGCTTTTAAATGCATCAGGTTAAAATTTAAAAAAAATATAATTAAAAATACACACTTTTTCATATCATTGCCTTTTGTTTTGGTATTTCTTCTGACCACATTTTTTCTAAATCATAGAATTCTCTTTTTTCAGGATGGAATATATGAATTATAATATCATTTGTGTCCACTAACTTCCAATCAGCGCTTTCACGGCCTTCAATTTTACAATCATTCAAACCAATTTTTTTAAGTTCAGAAACAAGAATTTCAGATAAGGCCTGTAAATGTCTAGATGATGTACCAGATGCAATTATCATATAATCAGCAATGTAAGATTTATTTTTTAAATTTATGCAAACAATATTTGTAGCTTTGTTATTATCTAATATAGTTTCTATATTTCTTTTAATATCTATTATCTTCATAAATATTTTTTTTGATAGTTTCTTCTAATATTTGAGGACGAAACATTAATAAATTTATTATTCATATAAATAATGTTTTCTTTTTTTAAAAAATTTTCCACAGTAGAACCTTCATTCTTTTTACCATATCCTTTTCTAGAAAAAACAACTAATTTTGTTAGTTTAACTATTTTTCTCCAACTTGTCCACTTATGAAAACTTGTTAAGTTGTCTGAACCTAATATTAAGTATAATTTTTTTTTCTTATTTTTTTTTTTCAAATAATTCACTATATTTATAGTTCGTGACGATTTGACCCTGTCATCTAAGAATAAAACTTTTATTTTTTTGATTTTTTTAACTGCTTTGCGGGATTTTACCATTCTTTCATTCAATGAAAATGTAGGTTTTTTTTTAAATGGATTTTTTTTTGTAACAACCCAATAAATTTTTTCAAAGTTCATTTTTTTCAAGCAGATTTTAGAAATTTTGATATGTCCTTTGTGAGGTGGGTCAAAACTTCCACCAAAAATACCGATAGATTTTTTTCTAGAAATTAACATGGATTATTGTCTAATTATTCCTTTGCCTGAAACATAATACTTATAGGAAGTTAATTGATTTATTCCCACGGGACCTCTTGGTGGTAGTTTATTTGTTGAAATTCCAATTTCCCCTCCAAATCCAAACTCTCCACCGTCAGCGAATTGAGTTGAAACATTGTGCATAGCAATTGAGCTATTAACTTTTTCTAAAAACAATTTAGCATTTTTTGAATTGTTTGTAATTATACTGTCTGTATGCATCGTTCCATATTTTAAAATATGATTAATTCCTTCTTGAATATTTTGAATAGTTTTTACTGAGATAATTGCGTCCAAATATTCTGTTTGCCAATCTTTTTTGGTAACTTTTCTTAATTTGTTGTTAAATAATTTATTAAGTTCACTATCAACTCTTACTTCACATCCTGATTTTATAAGCGATTTTATAATTTCTATTCCATGTGATTTTAATGCATTTTTATCTATGAGAAGAGTTTCTACTGCCCCACAAATACTAGTTCTTCTCATTTTAGCATTTACAATTATTTTTTTGGCCATCTCAAGGTTGGAACTTTTATCTACTAAAATATGGCATAGTCCCTCGAGGTGACCAATAACATGTACGTTTGATAATTTTTGTACTTTTGCAACTAATCCTTTTCCACCTCTTGGAACAATGACATCAATATACTTGCTCATTTGTGAAAGCATACCGTCTACAATATTTCTATTTTTCTTTTCTATAAATTGAACACAATTTTTATTTATTTTGTTCTTTTGCAACTTATCTCTGAAAATATTAGCTAAAATTTTATTAGAATTAAATGCTTCAGATCCTCCCCTTAAAATACAAGAATTCCCTGATTTTAAACTTAAAGCAGCGACATCTGCAGTTACATTTGGTCTACTTTCATAAATCACTCCAATCACTCCGATAGGAGTTGTAACTTTTTTAATTTTCAATTTATTTGGCCTTTTCCAACTTTCAATAACTCTACCTATAGGATTTTTAAATTTTGAAATTTCATTTATGGATGCTCTTATTCCCTCAATTCTTTTGTCATTTAGTACAAGTCTATCTATGAGGTTTTTACGTTTCGCGCTTCTTATATCTTTTTTATTCTCACTTATAATTTTTAGTTTATTCCTTAACAATGCATTGTTGTAGTCATTTAAAACTTTTTTAATTTTATCATGTTTTATAGCTTTTAGATCTTCAAAAGCTTTTTTCGAATTTCTTCCGATTTTTTCTAAATATCGCATTTATAGCTTTACCATGTCATCTTTATGAATAATCTCAGATTTACTTAAATATCCTAAAATTTTTTCTATTTCATTACTTTGTTTACCTTTGATCTTTTCAATTTCTGTTGAATTAAATGATGCCAATCCTCTCGCTAACTGATTTTCTTTTTGATCCAAAACTAAGACATTCTCTCCTTTATCAAAAGTGCCTGTTATTCTTAAAATTCCTGCGGCCAACAAACTTTTTCCATTTGATAAAGCTTTTACAGCACCCTCATCGATAAAAATTTTACCAGTTGAACTTAAAGAACTTATTATCCATTTTTTTCTTGCATCTAAACTTGAAATTTTAGGAAGGAAATGAGTATAAATATTGTGTTTCAATAATTTTTGAAGTGGATTTTCTTTTTTTCCATTTGCAATGAACATATGACAACCTGAATTCATGCAAATTTTTGCAGCATCTAATTTTGTAGAAATACCTCCTGATCCATAAATATTTTTACTATTATTAACTAAAGAATAAATATTTTCATCAATTTTATTAACTGTTTTAACTATTTTTTTTGATTTATCATAAAGACCATCAACGTCTGAAAAAACAATAAGAGTATCAGCGCCTATAATTTGTGCTACCCTTGCAGCAAGTCTATCATTATCTCCATATTTTATTTCTGTCGTAGCAGTAGTGTCATTTTCATTCACAACTGGAACAGCTTTTAATTTAAAAAGATTTTCAAATGTGCTTCTTATATTTAAAGCACGTTTTCTCTGTTCAGTATCGTCTGGGCTTATTAAAATTTGACCAGACTTAATTTTAAACTTATCAAAAATCTTTTGAAATTCACTAGCCAAATGAATTTGACCAATTGCAGCGATAGCTTGGCTCATTTCTAACTTAATTTTCTTTTGTTTTATTCTCAAATATTTTTGACCTAAGGCTATAGCCCCTGAAGAAACTATAACAAAGTTTTTTTTACCACCATATTTTTTTATATCTTTAATTAAAGATGTTACCCATTTTTTCTTAAAGTTTCCTTTATTATCCACAACTGTTGACGAACCTAGTTTTACTACAATCTTTTTTGAACTTTTAATTAACATATTTTACCAAAATTTTTTTGACTTTTTTAATATCATTATGAGAAAAAATTGAAATAACTTCATATTTGTTTTTAAATTTTTTTTTAAATTGTATTAATTTCTTTTTTATTTCCTCATTTTTTAATAAATCAGATTTATTAAAGAATATAATTTCTTTTTTTGCACTTAGTTTTTTATCATATGAAGATAACTCTTTTTTAATTTTTTTATAAGTATCTTCTAAATTATTCTCTGTTAAATCGATTAAATGCAATAAAACTTTACATCTTTCAATATGACGCAAAAACTTATCTCCCAATCCAACTCCTTTGTGAGCCCCTTCCACCAATCCAGGTATATCAGCTAAAGTAATTTCTTTACTATCGTAATACGCAACACCTAGATTTGGATTAATTGTAGTGAAAGGATAATTTGCTATTTTTGGTTTTGCTCTAGTTAAAGCAGCAAGTAAGCTAGACTTTCCTGCATTAGGTTTTCCAATTATCCCGATATCAGCAATTACTTTTAGTTGTAACCAAATCCAAAATTCTTCTCCAATTTTTCCGTTAGTTTTTTTTCTTGGGGCTCTATTTGTCGAACTTTTAAATCTCACATTTCCTAGTCCACCTTTTCCCCCAGATGCTACAAGATACTTTTCGTTATTTTTAGTGAAATCATAAATCAAAGTATTATTGTCTTCCTCATAAATTTGAGTGCCTAATGGAACTTTTAAAATTAGATCCTCTCCATTTGCTCCAGTTTTATTTCTTTTACTTCCTTGTTTTCCATGTTGTGCTTTAAAGTGTTGAGCAAATCTAAAGTCAATAAGCGTATTCAAGTTTCTATCAGACTTTATAACTATTGATCCACCATTACCTCCATCTCCTCCATCAGGACCGCCGTACTCGATAAATTTCTCTCTTCGAAAACTGGCTGACCCTGACCCACCGTTTCCTGCCTTGATATATATTTTTGCTTGGTCTAAAAATTTCATTTTAGGTATAATATAAATAACTGAAGTTATTTATATAGATTTAATTGGGGATTACAGAAACAAAAGTTCTGTTTAATTTAGACTTTTTAAATTTGACTTTACCTGTAATTAAAGAAAAAATTGAGTGATCTTTACCCATGCTCACATTTTCACCAGGGTGGATTTTTGTTCCTCTCTGCCTAACAATTATATTACCAGGTATTACAGACTGGTCGCCATACTTTTTGACGCCAAGACGTCTACCCTTACTATCTCGGCCATTCTTCGATGATCCACCTGCTTTTTTTGTTGCCATTTAATTTCCTATTTTTTTTTTGCTGACTTTTTTATATCTTTTTTGTCCTCTTTAATAGTTTTCTTTTTTACTACTATTTTGGCTTCATCTATGATTTTTCCACCTTTAGCTAATATTTTTGTTATTTGGATTTTAGCATGTCTTTGCCTGTGTCCATTTTTTTTTCTTGAATGTTTTCTTCTTCTTTTATGAAATATAAGGACTGTTCTGTCTTTTACATTATCTAAAAGTTTAGCTTCTACCGTAGCTCCTTCAATATTAGGATTGCCAATTTCGGTATTTGTTTTATCATTTAAAAGCAAAACATTCTTAAACTTAATAGTTTCACCTTTTTTGGCATTAAGTTTCTCTATTTCTAGTATTTTACTAGCAGAAACTTTGTATTGTTTTCCGCCTGTTTCAATTATTGCAAATGACATAAATATATTTTAATTAGTTTTAACGCAATATAGCTGCCAAAAATATCAAGTCAAGATTATTGAGACTTAAAATCGTCTT
>MDSV01154840.1_pt1 | contig 24345 bp, 30 predicted proteins | sample 810851 | NCBI WGS metagenome assembly MDSV01 (sample SAMN05326640, study PRJNA326480) | marine metagenome | isolation source: seawater | place: Atlantic Ocean: North East | collected 2012 | reverse complement strand
TCAACCTTTCTTAAAGTCTATTTGGCTCAACCTTTCTTAAAGTCTATTTGGCTCAACCTTTCTTAAAGTCTATTTGGCTCAACCTTTCTTAAAGGTTGATATTGATAATGTTCGATTGTCGTTTCTGTAATTTTAAGAGCGAAGCACAACTACCTCTTTATCGTATGTGTTGTGAAGCAAATATGACATATAGATGTATAGATATTATTAATCGTCCTGATGATGATATTCATCAAGACGATATTGATTGGTTGCGAAAAGACGAAGAAGAAAGAAAAGCAATGACTACATATCGTCCACTTACTACTAAGGCATATAGATGTTACCACGACATGTATACATTGTTAGAAAGAAACAGGGAAGTACAATGGGGTCAGAGAAATCTAGATTACCGTGTAATAAAAATAATAAATAAACATTGGTATCAACGTAGTATACCGCCTACTAATGTCTATATTAATATTCAAGTAATAGACAGCCAACTTACGAATCAAAAACTTTTTATTAATAATATTTCGAATAGATATGGAGAAGAAAGTTATAATGAATATGTCAACGCAAAAAGACGTATTACACGTTTACGAAATCGTTTTAGAAACCAACAACAATATCAACAAATCATAAATGATTATGCATATTTTCAACGCAGAATTGTAAACGATTCTTCTGAAATACTTTCAAATTTGCGTGATGCTACTATTCAGCGTAATTTATTGGATGAATTCAATGAAGTCGCAAAAGAAGATCTTGTAACAAAAGAAAAGGTAATTGAAGCTACGGAATGCGCAATTTGTTTTGATAATCTTGGAGAGACAAACAAGATGATTTTGCGATGTGGTCATCAGTTTTGCGGCGATTGTATTTTCCGCCATTATCAATGTCATAATGGTGGAAACTGTCCATCATGTCGTGCTCAATTTGTGTGATTTAGCTAGGATATATATAATTATTAATTGTTTTCTATTTATTATATATAAAATATGCGATTTATTCATTTTGGATGTTGGAATAATATAAATGGTAATAATTTAGAAGAAAATATGGATTCGATTCAACATTTTTTACAACTACCTTCAAGTAAAAGAAATCCAATAGAATTTTTCTCAATTGCTGGAGACAATTATTATCCAGAAAAAGAAGAAAAAGGAAAAGGAAAAGGAGAAAAAAGTAAAAAAACAATAGTTGAAGATGATTTAAGAAACGGATTCGATCTATTACCGAATAATGATAAAAACAAATTTGTTATATTGGGTAATCATGATCTAGAAACAAATATGAAATTTATATCTTCAAGTGGCAAAGAAACATACGATAATTCTTGTAAAATTTTGGAACTGGAAAAAGAAATTACAGATGGACGTGAAGACACTTTTTTGAATTTATTTAAATTTTTATTTGATAAAAAAACAAAAACATTGATAGTATTTTTAGACACTACTATGTACATTGAAAACAAGGATTTTGAAAAATATCAAACATGTTATAGAAAATTACCTATACCAGGTAGAAGTAAAAAAACATCGAACTATCAAGATACATTAATTGAGTTCCAAAATAACGCGATTATCGAATATATTTCACAACGTGGTACTATTAATAAATTAGTATTAATCGGTCATCATCCATTGATTTATCTCAAAAAGAAACTCAAGAATAAAGAAGAAACAATAAAAGCGAAACAAGATATTCCACATATTATGGGTTTGTTATCTAGGATATTTGAAATATGTCCGACAAGTGATTTTTTCTATCTTTGCGCAGATTTACATTTATATCAAGAAGGTGAAGTAACATTCAAAGATAAGGTTATAAAACAATATATTGTAGGTACTGGAGGAACAAAATTAGATGATGAAATACCTGAAGATTATAATGATACTGATCACAAAAAGGACGATATGAGTTACAAGCATATTCAATCGATACATGATCATGGATTTTTGGAATGTAATTTTCCAACAAAAGCATTACCTACATTTATTTTTCATAGTAAAAGCTTTTCTACACCTCCAAGTAGAAAACCCAGAAGTGTCCCTAGATCATTGAGTCCGAGTAAAAAAAATGTGACATCAATATCGTCAAACCGTTCAGTATCACCATCAAAAGGAGGAAAACACAATAAAACACAGAAAACGTACACTAGACGAAATAAAAAAAATTGATTATTTTTTTATAATTTTTACTATATTATAAAAAACCATGAAAGTTAATAACGATTATTTCGAGTCACCTGCCCATCATTTTTGCCAAAAAAATCCCAATTTTTGGAAGTTATTGCGAAAATATCAATATGACGATGCTGAATTTCTTTATATTTGTAATATTGTTACAAATAATGTCGTAAATCTCAGCATAACAGCATTTGAAACTATTTCTTACTGTTTTGATTTCTTGTGTTTAAATGGTACAGATGAACAACGCGATCGTGCGATCAACTTTTACAAAGTTACACATGAATATGCGAATCGCGCATATTTTAGAGCTAACACAATGGAAAGTGAACTGTTGTGTAAAATTGGCGACAGTTTCAAATGTATACGTGAAGATCAGACTGTTATCAAATGTATCTATAATAGCGTAGCAATTAGTATACCCGATACTAATTTCATGAACTCTTTGATTGACTTAAATAATTCATTGAAAAGACAACACTTTTATGTGATGTTGTACGTTTTTGATTTAACGATGCGTATTCAAAAAATAAAGAGTGAAATAATAAAATATGAGTTAGCTAGGAAAGGTATGTTATCCGGTACAGTTTTGGATATATGTGTACATGAAAATTATATATATTATCTTGATTTGAATAAAGAGTTCAGAAAATATAATAAAATTATGGCATCTATGAATTATTTTGGAAATAAAGTAGGCGAAGTAGAGGGATTGGGAAATATATTTTGTCCAACAAATAACCATTTACTCTTCTTCTACTATGATATAAAATTCGATTTTATGAAAGATAAAAATGTGAATTTGTGTTAGGTTGTATATATTTATAGTTAATGAAAAAATAGCGATAAATATTTTTTTCTATAAAAAAAGATTTTAATTATTTTTTTTTAGTTCTATCTACCTAACTAAGCTATTTTTTCTAACTCACACCACAACTTTGTGATTTCATTCGCATAAACCACTTCGTTACCAGTCCATCCCGATAGGATCGCACCTCTATATGTAGATTCCGGTAATATCGTGTCAATATATCCAGCAGTTTGAACCATAAAAGTGTTGAGCTTTGGATTGATCTCCCGACGATACTTGGTAATACACTTGTGTACGTCGACATATATGGTATTACTTGACGCAAGTTTCCATGCGAAACCCTGTGTTTGGATTTCAGGATCATTCCCGTAAAGACCACCATGACCCACTTGCATATCTGAGTAACAAAACCAGTTGTCAAACTTGTATTTGTCTGGGTTGTCAAATGCTCGCTTGAAGAACAACCATACACCGTTTTCTGTGCCTTGTCCAACCGTTTCTCCTTGTGTTCTTATCTCTTCGTATTGTTCCAGGATCGGTCTACTCTTATCTACTTCATACTCGACTAAATGGTCACCAAATAGTCCTACTACGCCTCGACCTGTACAACACAAAGCTGTGAACAGCGCAGATAAGTTCCCAATATCCGCGACAGAAGTTTGTCCATAAGTAGAAGTGAAAGCACCATGCGCACTACCGCTGTTATCCGACATGACCATTGAGTTACCTTCTAACTTAGGAAAGTTTTCAAGTGACGCTTGTAGACACTGTTCTAAACAATCCATGATCATAGGAACATACTTGGGGTCCACAGGCTTAGGTGGCTTTCTTTGGCCTTTCTTTGGTTGGACATCGGCATCCTCTGGTTGGTCTTCAGCATCCTTTGGTTGGTCTTCAGCATCCTCTGGTTGGTCTTCAGCATCCTCTGGTTTATCGAGTCGTGACTTCATGGCTTTATGAGCGGCAATGTAACGAAACGGAAACTGTTTACCGCCATGAACGCCAGACAAAACCATGTCACAGTACTCCTTCATCAACTCTTCACCTGGATCACTACTCGCAAAACCACGCAGATTTCTCAGTGCGGCCATATGTGGTAGACGACGACCCATAGCTTCGAACGTTTCTGACCAAGTCTTTCCTTGCGAACGATGTTTCTCCCAAGTAGTGTCCTCATCGTCGAGTTCGACTGTGCCAGTTGTCATTAGAGGGTCAAGAACCGTACTTTTAACAACCTTTTTTGAAGGATGTGAAATACGCGCGACATCGATCACTGCCTTGGAATACTTTCCACAGTGATAAGGCGTGATTTCGAGCAATCGATCTTCAAACGCACGTTTCATGAAACTAGGAAACTTGGACTTACTTCCATGAAGCGCCTTCCATGATTCTACGATAGAAATCATATCACCAGGCAGAGGGCAACATTTTACAACTGTATCTCGAAATGTCTTGGGATTTTCTTCATTGAACTTGATACGGTTAGGATGCGAAGCTGCGATAGCCAAAAGCTGTGCCGGTGACTTACGCATGAACCATTCATTGCGAGCCCTAATCGCGAGATTCAACGTTTCGCCGAAGTCGAACTCGAGTGCGTCATTAACAGCATCATAAAATACCTTTTGACGACTGACTCCGAAATACTTTGGTAAAACCAAGTGCTCCTTCAAAACATCGAATATTTTTTGTATATGTAGTGAGGGTTTCTCCTCCTCTTTATTTGGCATATAGTAAGACGGCTCTCCGAGAAATCCAGACAAAAGTGGCATCATAAGACGTCGAATTGGATTGAAAATCTCATAAGCGCTTTCCCCCATAAAGTTAGTGTGTGTTTCGGTAAAAGTAGTCATTTTGTATAATAATACGATCTGTTTATGTATATTTAGAAATGTCTAAAAAATAAATCAATTTTTTATAAATATTATATATATGCCAAGATCAACAACACCCAAAACAAGTACTAGAAAAAGTAGCAAAAGTGGTGTATCTAAAAAAGAATTAAGAATAGCAAAATTTAAACGTCCAAATATATATCAAAATAGACCCGGATCCTTAACTACTTTAGATAAAGTAGGTGATACTACCGCACATGTTTTTAATAGTATAAGAAAAGGCGTCAAAAAATTTAGTGACCCTTTTATTACACCTGCAGATTTACGTGTACAATTATCTGCCCATGAATATACAATATTACAAAGAATTCACGATTTACAAGTTAGTAAACCTGGAGATGTAGTTGCCGCAGAAGGACCAAGTTTTGATCCTAAAAAAATGAAAATTGACTTAAATTATGAATCTCTACAAAAATTATTGAGTAAAGACGACGAAGAAAGATCTCAAAGTGATAAAGATCATGAAAAAAAACCTCCTTTGTGGCAAGAAATAGATTATGTTAATAGAAAATTAATAGACCAAGAAATTAAAGAACTTAAAATCCTTAGAGCAAATTATCATTCAAATAAAGCAGAACGAATATATTATTTGTATAATTTGTTAAAAAATCTCGAAAATAGAGAAACATATTCACAAGGAGAAATTATAGGTAATTATCATAGATTTGAAGGTGACGAGGATGATATAAAAGAGTTTATTGAAAATGGAAAAATGAAAGTAAAACTAGGTGATTTATTATGTGAAGCACAAAATTGTAAAGAAGATACAGAGGATGATATGGAAATTGATGAATCATCAACTAGTAGAAGCGGTGGTAAAAGGAAATCAAAAACACGTAAAATAAGTCAAAAATAATTTATAAAAACAAATGTACAAATGATATTATTTAATATGACTTTTAATTCCTCCTTGTATTTCTTTATGTGCTTCTTCGATTAACTGTTTTAATAAACCATCTTCATGATCAAACAATAATTCTTTTTTTGTTTTTTTTGGTCTTCCTGGTTTTTTTCCATTTTTCATATGTTTTTCGATTTCTTTGCGATTCGACCAGAATTCGTTGAATATTTTCATTTGATCATTAATATTCCCTTCGCAATAGAATTGGGAGAGATATGTATCTTGTATGGAAGGACTGTGGGGTTGCTGCTTTAGCAACCAATAGCCAAATATAAACAAATGATTATATTTAGCGGGTAATCTATTTAATTTCGCATCTTGCGGGATTGACATATTATGATAAATGATATTATACTATTTTTCATTATATAAAAAAGGACTTCAATTTTTATTCATATCTAAATAAATAGATAAAAATATAAATCTTAAGTATTATAAAACCGCATGGATAATGAATATTACGATCATTCAGATATATCATGTTGTGAGTTAGTTATTTATTATATAATTTATATGTTATCATGATGTTCGTTACTCATCATCTTCTCTTAAAGATTTGAATTGAGTTTTAAATGCATGTCTTAATTGATCATTAAGTGATCCACTCTGTCTTATATCATTTTTATTTTCATTCATCTCAGGATTTTTCACTATTTCCGAAATTGTATGTCTTCTTTGCGCCGTAGGTTCGGTGTTTACTGAATTTTTGGATGTATTTGATATAACAGGCTCTACTATTTTGTCTAATGGTTTATTTACATTTTTCGGATACACACTATCGGTATTAGATTCATTCAATTGTTTGTAAAATAAATCACGTAATTTTGGTATTTCATTAAATTTAATATGCGCATATTTTTCGCATATTTTTTCAACTCGTGACTTATATTCACAGTATTGTTCCATATACTTAAGTTCAAGTTCATTTTGTTTCGCCAATAATTCCAAATATTTTTCCATCTTTTCATTTTGCTGTGACAAAATATTCAATTCATTTTCGTTTTTCATTTTTTCTTTTTCAATTATCTTTTTATACGTCTTAATTTCATTGTTTATATCTTCTTCATTAATTTTATCTTTGAGCTTCGTAGAAAAAACATCTATTTCTTCTATACTTTCATTGAGTTTCTCTCGCTTAGTTTCCAACTTCTTTATTTCATCTAATAAATCGAAGATTTCTTCTTTTTTTTCATCTTCAGGTTTACTCATTTATTATAAAATGAGTAAAAAAAAATTCGAATATAAACATAAATATATTCAAATATGATAAATCCAATCTATGGATCAATGGCGCACATTGTATAGTTATTCTTCTTGTGCTTTAGCGAGGATTTCATCAATTAGTTTTTCTTCTTCTGTTCTATTATCAATTACTTCTTTCTTCTTTCGACCACGTTTCTTCTGTTCCTTAGGTTCTTTTGGAGGTGGTTTCGGTTTGGATTCCTTAGCATTTTCACGCAATTGTTTCTTATACTCCTTCTGAATAATTTTATAGTCTTCGAAAAAGCTATCGATGAATTCCATTTGATCGTTAACATTGCTAAAAATGTTTGTCATTTTCACAATGTCATTTGTATCATTGTTTTTCATCTTTTCTGAGAGCCAATAACTAAACACAATGAATTTCTCATACTTAGCAGGAACTTTTGTATTTTCACAAATAGACTTATCGCAATTTTCCATTATTTAAATAATCTATAAACGAGGAATTTTATACATATCTAAATTATCTGAAAAAATATTTCAATTTTTTTAGATTTGACATAATTACATAACAATAATAATAATTGTCAATAATGCCTGGACTGTGACAATTGCTTTTAAACGCATACTTTCTGGATATATATCACCATAACCTAACAAGCAACCTGTAACAATTGAAAAATAAAGACGATTAAAATATTTTTCTAATGGTGATTTTATAACCCTTTCTTTGTCTGCTTCGCGTTCAACTTTTCCTATTTCAGAAATAATCTCTGCGTTTGTTTCTCTTGGTTTTTTAGATTCATCAAATAAATTACTAAAATCAACAAAACCTTCGACATTCTGAAAATTGATAATTTCCTTTTGCGTTATTTCTATATCTTCTACTTTTTCGCGTACTACTTCATCCTTCACAATATCTTTTATTTTATTTACACCAAACCATTCATCATCAGAAATAAACATGTATGTAAAACTAAAAAAAATCATACTTATTAATACTAAAATTACCTTATTTTTTCTAATATCATATATCAATTGATTCATATACTATATTATAAGAAATTTTAATATATTATAATATTCTTTGAAAAAACCTTGAAAAAAATCCCATGGATCCGTTGAACTTTTTCTCAAAAAAGGACATTTTTAAAATGTCCAAAAATGAAAAAAAGTTTATAGGATTTTATAAGATTTTTCGAAATTTGTAATTTACAGCATATACGAGTGAAAACAGAAGGATTACTTTTTTGGCATGAGACTGAGAAAAAAAATACGCGGAAATTTCCGGCGATTTTTGTGTAACTCTAGTATAATGACGCAAAAGTCGCCAAAAGTCGCCAAGAATTTTTATTGTTCAGTATGTGATTATAAATGCTTTAAGAAAAGTGATTATATAAAACATTTATCAACTGATAAACATAAGAGAGTTACAAATGATGACGTAAAAGTCGCCACAACATATCAATGTGAATGTGGAAGATTATATTCTCATAGACAAGGCTTATATGCTCACAAAAAGAAATGTAACTTTAATAATTCAATAATTGTCCAAAATGAAGAAACAGACTATAGAGGATTGTTATTTAGGGCAATGGATCAGTTACAGCAGCAACAAACTGAGATGACAACACAGCGAAAAGAATTAATGGAACAATTAAATATTCAACATGAAGAATTGCGAAAAAAAGATGAATTAATGGAGCAAATGATTCATAAAGTAGGGCATACTACAAACCATAATAATCAGTTTAATATTAATATGTTTTTAAACGAGACATGTAAGAACGCAATAAATTTGTCTGATTTCATAGAACGTATTGAAATAAGTCACGATGATTTAGAAAATAATGCACAATTGGGTTTTGTCAATGGAATGACAAAGATATTAATGGATAATTTACGTCATTTAACATTACAAGAACGTCCAATTCATTGTACAGACGTGAAACGTGAAACGCTTTATATTAAGGATGAAGATGTATGGGATAAGACACATTCCAATGAGAAATTGGAAAATGCTATACAAGAAGTTTCACGCAAAAGCATGAAATCTTTATTGGATTGGAAGAGGACAAATCCGGAATATAAAAATTTAGACTCAGATTTTTCTAAGCGTTGTATTCCAATGCATCAAAATTCGACTGCTATATCAAAGAAGGATTCTTTTTATCCTAAGATCATTCACATGTTAGCAAAAGAAAACAGTATTACCGAATTGAAAACGATTCATTAGAGTACATCAATCGTGTCATAATGCCCTTATAATTTTATATAAATTATATAGATATTATTGAATATAATAAATATTACTATATAATTATTATATTATGAATTTCCCAATAGAATTAGTTGATAAAATATTACAATATGATGGACGAATGAAATATAGAAAAGGTGAATTTGTAGATATTATCCATCCAAGAGATTTGAATTTTTACAGATTTATATTAAATCCTTTATTGAAAAAAAAGATTAATATGTATATTGATTTAGAATGGATAACAAATTTACCCAATGGTATAGTTGAACCCGATGAAACTATAAGCTCGCGAGGGAAGCGATTAATCGACAATAAATATGTATATACAAATAAGTTTTATTTTGAATTTGAATTTGATAGTATACCGGGGGTAGGATTATATTATGATTATTATTGGGATACAAGTTTCTTTGAAATATGTTATTATGATTTAAGAAAAGTAAATGAATGGAATAATCCTTTGCAAATAGGAACAATTATACCTGAATAAAACTGAAAGTAAAGTTATTGAAATGTAAATATTCATATTAAATATTTATATAAAAGCTTTACAATAAGTAATATAATGAAGGCGATCAAAAACAACTATGCTTTTGTATTGCGATCGATTAAAAAAGATAAATCATTAGCGCCTCATATTAATATTAAAGATAAACATTATGTAATTTGCGGTGGAACTCGTGGTATCGGCTATAGTATCGCGGAAACACTTGCGTTAAATGGTGCCAAGGTGTCAATATTTGGAAAAACTACACAACATCATCCAAAATTGGAAAATACTATTTATACAGCTGCCGAACAAATATGTGATCAAACAAAACAGGTGAATTGTTTGCCATATCCCTGCGATATACGAAATAAAAATGAAATAAAGCATTCATTACATGAAGCGGTTGACATATTTGGATCTATTGACGGAGTGGTATTGAACGCAAGTGCTTTATGCTTAAATAATACAAATAAACAAACAGAAAAAGAAGTCGAACTCATGAGTAGCGTAAATATAAACGGAACATTTATGTTCGGTCAAGAATGTTTTAAACATATGGCTAAACATAAGAGTCATATGATCATCATTTCGCCTCCTGTAGAAATGCTTTATATCGACGATTGGTGGACAAATCACCTTTATTATAGTATTTCAAAATTTAATATGTCATTAATGGCAAAGTTTTGGAACAAAGAATTTCCTAATGTAGGAGTAAATACGTTGTGGCCTAGAACAACAATTGACACTGCTCCTGTTAGAAATATATTAGGAGGTGAAGAAATGTCAAAAATATCGAGAAAGCCTCAAATAATGGGAGACGCAGCATATATTATTTTTAGTAGTGATCCAAGTAAAAACAATGGAAAAAATTTCATAGATGATGAAGTTTGTGTATCAATGAATATAGATGTGGAACAATATCGTGTTAATAAAGAAATAAAAGAGAAAGATTTAATGCCAGATTTCTTTTGTTAATATAAAATTTTATATTATAAGTAATTTTTATAATATAAAATCATTATTCATACTTAATTACATTTTATCTTCACATAGATTTTGTAATAAAAAATAATATTAGTTTATTTTCTTTTCATGGTTCTACGTTTACGCGTGCGTTTAGTGCGACCACCTATTGATAAATTTTGAATACTTAATTCTCCTTCTAATTTTTTCATTTTATTATTAGCATTTTTCTTACCTTTTTCTAAATGCTTATATTTGTTTGGATATCTTTAATTTGTGTTTGGATATCTTTAATTTGTGTTTTCAAATCATTAATGTTTTGTTTAGTTTTTGAGTCTGATATTAAAGCCATTGCCGGATTATTTACCGAATATGTTTTATTCATTTTCGTTCCATTTTGAGTTTGTTCTATTTGTTTTTGTAATGATTTTATTTTATCTATTAATACATCAATATCATAGTTCGCTTCTATAATATATGAATTAAACATATCATTTCTGTCTTTTTCTACTTTTAATAAGACCATTGTTTTTCCTGCCTCTTTTTGTTTTTTACGCCGTATTCTAGATTTATTTAATAAATTAAAAGATGATGTATTTGAAGATATGGATTTTGACATGCTTCCTGACATTTTATATATATATATATCATTTATAATCATTCATAATAAATATGCTATTAATACATCTTGTAACTGCAGTATAATATAATATATAGTATAAATCACTACATACACCATTTCTACACTGTTTATGTGGTATGGTTATATCATAATCGACAATAATATTATTGAACTCTAGCCCTTTTGTTTGATGTACGGTAGCTAAATGATATGACGAGTTATTTTTTCTTTCCGCACGATTTTTATCAATAGTGTTTATTAATTCTTTCAATTCATATAATGACATTGATAGTAAATATTCACTTAACCCCGCATTTTCATCATCTTCATTACTATCATTTTCAATATTTGTTATTCCACTATTTGCCCGTCGTAATAGACTATTTATTCGTCCATTTAATTGACTTTTTTTTTTAGACCATCCATAAATATAACAATTTTTTGTAGTAGAAGCAATAGATAAAATGGTTCGCCAATATTTACATATATGAGTTATTTTTTGTGTAGACGACTGACGATTAATAATTGTAGTATTATGGTTACATCCAGATACCATATTACAATTAGGTACTTTATCATTCAAATGATCAACTAAATTATTACCAAATCGATATGTCACATATAGTTGGGTATGGATTATGTCATTTACATTGTATTTTTCGTTATCTGAAGATAAACTAAGAGCATCAATACAGTTGCGAAATGCGTAAATTCGTTGAAGTTGATCACCAACTAACATACGATTCGTCGTGATATAATTAAATAAAATTTCGGCCATAAATGGATCTATATCTTGCGATTCATCGACAAATAATTGCGCATAATTATTATTTATATAGTTATAAATACCATAAATAAACGCTTCTTTGCGCGTGATTGTATGTGTTCGACTAGATGAGTTTATTATACATTTCCATGTGTTTTCCATGAAATCTGCCAATTTATTATGATCCATGCCACATATCATTTTAGTATATGTTTTATTTTCATAATAGTCTATAATCATCTGTGATATCGATGTGTATTTTACAGTTTTACAAAAATCTCCGATAATAGAAAGTAATTTTGATCTATTGTCATGGTGTATATCTTTGAACTCGGGAGCAATTATGTGGAAATTTTTTGAGTACATATTAACATTATCATTTGGGTTTAATATTGTATGATTTATATTTTTTTTCACAAATTCTAAACATAAACTGTCAAAAGTATGTATTGTTACATTTGCTATTTTATAGCTTTTACATATTTTAACAAATTCATCCTTCATTGATGAATTAAAAACAATATATAAGCATTCTTTTAAAGGTATTGTCTGTATACATTTACGAATTGTTGTAGTTTTACCGCTACCTGCAGGAGCTCTTATTACTAATAATTTTGTTTGAAAATTATTGTAAATAAATTCACGATTGCGGCTATCTGCCAATCGTCTGGACTCATCGCATGATGGATTATCAAGGTCATATTTATCATGTACAATTTGTTTAGACTCTCTTATTACAAAATTAAGTATTGATGTCATATTTTATGTTATTATTTTATTAGTAATATAAAATATCAATTTTTTTATTATTTAAATAATTTCAATGGTTTTAATATATTCAGAGTATTTTTCAAAGAATTTTGTTTCTGAATATTTGAACCAATATTTAAATTTAATTCACAAACATCCATATTAATAACATCAAAATTATCATTTATATGTTTCAAAATATTATATGTCGTACTTTTACTCAAGCCTTGTTGAACCGGTGTACCGGTACAATGAATATAAAATGGATCAACCGCGTCTACATCAAATGAAATATGTACTGGTGAATTTGCGCAAAATTTATTCAATGTATTATATACAGTTTCTATATTACTATTACATGTTTCTGATGTTAGAATTGGTATATTATATTTATTTATAATATGATTTTCATATTTATCTTGATCGCGAATTCCAATATATAGTAAATGATCATAACGTAATTTATTGTTTAAAAAGGAAAACATATTTGTTACGCTTCTTCCAGTTAAAAATCCTAATGGCATACCATGAAAATTACCAGTTTCAGATGATTCAATTGTATTTATATCTGCGTGAGCATCTATCCAAATAAATTTTGTATTATTGTATTTGTTTAATGAGTAAGCACCAGTCGCAATTGCCATAGAATGATCGCCGCCAATATTGATACGTTTGCCTTCAATTGAGTTATTATATAAATATAAAGCTTTCATATTTTGAATAATACTTCCATGATTTTTAACATAATGTTTATCAATATATTTTACGAAATATTTGCTTAATATTTTTGGAGATTTTTCTACACCCAGTTTACGTTGTCCTAGACCATGTTGAAAAAAAATCGCATGTCTAAACATTTGTTACTTATATAGACAATATATTTTCATATTTATTTATCAAAATATTTATTTAACGTTTCCAATGTTTTCCACAGTCAATACATGTAATAAATATAGTTTCTGGTTCATCCGCTGAGCGTGTTTGCATAGTATAATAATTACAATTCGTCGATTTACATTTACTACATGTAAACATATCGGTATTTGCCACTAACGTTGTATCCGAATTAGCATCTAGCATACGTTTTTTATCAAGTAATTCTTTCCAGTGATCCGGATCCATTTCTTGATGTGTCATAAAAACAAATGTTTGAGGCAATAATTCATCAGATTTAATAGAATCTAAAATACGTTGATTTTTCATATTTACAAAAACAGTCCATAGTCGATCGTTGTAGAGTTGAACAAACCGAGGATTTTCCCATTTTTTTACTTCTTTACGCATGGTTGCTTCTTGAAGAGCATAATTAAATATTGCCTTTTCTACATTAGTACCTTTTGTATTATCATCTAAAATTTCGGCAAATTTACCACGGATGTTTGTGCGAAATAAATTAGGGTTTAATTCCATAATATAAAGCTATAAATAAAGCTTTATATTATTATCAATTTTTCACATACTTATGCTATAACAACTGGACTATTATTAATTTAAACAGATTCATTGCCACAAAATGTAAAACTGTTTACTGTATTATTTGCTACATAAAATACATTGTAACTTGTATCGTAGCATTTGGATTTTAATTGATCTAAATATGTGCTTTGACTCATTGTATCAACCGTTTTATTATCTTCTTTTGGTGGTTCACAATAACATTCACTTGGATAGTTACGTTCAATAGCGCATGCGCTACTATCAGCATATTGTATAGCTTGTTCTTTTATAAATGATATATATGATTTTTGAGAATTATTATCTGCTGTATTGTAATCTGGTTTCCAAGTAACACATGAATTTGGTCCAGATACTACCATTTCGGAATAATTTTTTTCAAGTAAACCACTGGTAGTCATGGAAGCTTTTTTTACTATATTTGAATTATTTTCGCTTTTAACCGCACTATTTACAACGGTTCCGTAAATATATTGTCCGCAACAACCGCCATAACCTTTGGCTACATTACCTTTCATAACAGTTTTTGGTAAACTACGTGATAAACTTGTTTGTCCTACCCATCCTTGATTTCTATGTGTTCCAACTAATGAGAAATTACTAAATCCTACACTATTATTATTATATTTAGCTTGTGTTTTTCTCTTTAAAACTTCTATAGACATGTATATATATACATATACAAATAAATCATTCGATTATTTATAAATATTCTTCTTCGCTTAATTCATCTTCATATTCAAATAAATCATCATCTACATCATCTACCACAAATCCGTCTTTTTTATAACCACTTTTAGTTGTTTCGTATTCTACGCTTTCATCATCATTTTCCTCTTCGCTATCTTCACTGCCAATATCTTCGAATCCACCATATAAATGCTCGTAAATTTTTTCCCATTCTTGTATTGTAAGATCACCATGTTCATTGATTAAAACACATGTGCCAAAAAGAAGTGTAGTGTCAAATGGTGGTGGCAGTTCAAATTTATTTTCTTGACCTGCGCGACCTTTTCCTTTGCCATATAGTTGAATATTATAGTTATTTCCTAAACATACTTTCCATGTATGTAAATGTTTGAAATTTTTTACATCTTTTGAACCAGATTTTTTACATATATTTTCGAGTGTCAATTCATTTAGTTCACTTTGTTTCAAATCACCATTTTTATTTACCAATACAATTGAAGGCATTGAAATAATAAGGTGTAGCTTTTTATATATTTTCGTAAAAATATATTTAATACTTTGTTTATTATAAAGTATATTATGTATGAAACAATTCAGATTGTGTTTTTTTCTCTTTGTATAATTATGTTTTTTCATTATTTTTATAATTATTTAATAAAAACGTATACAACACCAATTACAAAGGATATTGTTGGTATACAAACACAAAAATACAAAAATATCATAAATACTTTAAACAGTGAAACTGATCGTAAAACAATTGAACCGAGTATTGAGGAAATACCAATTGTTAACGAAGAATCAATGGAAGATGAATTATTACAACACGCATTAAGTGAAATATGAAAAAATTGAAATAATAAAACTACATAAACACAATAGTATATATTACCACAATGAATACACAACTCAATACATATACATTAAATATTCATGTAGCAGAACGTCTAAAAAAACGTATGCCATATTTTGAACTTTCTTATGAATCAGTACTACATAACAAGGTTCCCGAAAATTATGATGTGCAGTTGGCAATACCAAATGGTAAAAAATATTTATTGTGGTATACGTTTTTAGATGATAAAAATGTTTGTGTACTTATGGAACTGAATAAAGAGAAAAAGCCATGTAATATCCAAATACTTTCTATTAAATTCGACGAAACATTAAGTATTGGATCACTCTTTTATGGTGTATTTTTAGCTGAATATAATTTATTTGTCATTGAAGATATACATTATTATAAAGGGTTACATTTGAAATTGACAACAAGTAATAAATTGGTGTATATCAAAGAGTTTCTAGATAAAAATGAAATAATGGGGGATAAAAATATACGATTTATGATACCAGTTATGAAAGAATACAATGGAACTCCACATAATATAGAGCTTGTATATCCGGTTCATCATTATCAATATCGATGTTTAGATAAAATATGCCCATTTTTAAATGATCCATTGATAAAGGATAAGACAAAACAAGAGAGTAAAATCCAAAGACCATTATTTATTCCTATACGTCCGGATTTTAAGAAACCGCAATATAAGCAATCAACGGTGTTTTTAGTAAGTGCTGATATACAATTTGATATTTATCATCTTTATGTATATGGTAAAGGAGGGTCTAAAATTTATTATAATGTAGCTTATATACCGGATTATAAAACTAGTGTATTTATGAACAATATATTTAGAATCATTAAAGAAAATAAGAATTTAGATTATATTGAAGAAAGTGACGATGAAGACGATTTCCAAAATATAAGCGAAGATAAATATGTTGATTTGAATAAACAGATCGCAATGGAATGTGTATTTCATTTTAAATTTAAGAAATGGGTTCCAAAAAAAATAATACGAAATACGAAAATTGTACACATTTCACAATTGACAAATAATAAATACTAATTGAAATAGTTATATTATATTTATTTTTTATTACTATAGTATATAATGGATATTCAATCATCAAATGGATTATTTCCTCCACAACTAAACAGTCCAGTAAATGTATCTACATGCGGTGGTGGCAAAAGACGTAAATCAAGGAAAATGCGTAAATCAAAGAAAGTAAAGAAAGTCGACTGTAATAAATTACTCAAAACTAAATCCGTCCAAGATGTGAAAAATAAAACAGCTAAAATGTTGTGTAATAAAAATAAAAAATGTGTTAATTTTTTTAATAAAACATATATTACTGCTTTTCTAAAAAAATGTAATGAAAAGATTAATAATCTTTAATTCAAATATGTATTATTTAATAAATATTTGAAATGAATCGATCAAATAAGCGTAGACATATTATATTGTTTTTCGATTGATGCGTCGATCATAGAAATATTAAAATAACTAGAAATCGCCATTTTGGAATACGTTAATTCATCCAGAGGTAAAACAGAAAACCATTGATATTTAGTGCGTTTTAAAAATTCATCGCCTGGTATATAAATACCATAACAGTCATTGGAAAGATTAAGTGATTGTTCACTAACTAAATCCTCAATATATAATACTTTTTCTTTGTTTCGGATGCCTATTTTTTTACCATCAATTAAATTCATTCTACCATTTTCTACATTCTTTACTAAAAAGTCATTCATAGCACCGTTAAATTTAAGCGCATCAGTATAATATGTATTTAATACTAACTTTTCATATTTTTCAATCAATAATTCAAGTGAGGGATTACGTTTCAAAGATCCCATAAAATACATATCTGGAATTAACGTTAATCTTGGTTTATTTTGCATATTTGTAGTACGATTTACTTTTTCACATACAAAAGGTAATTTACCAACAATACTATCTTGATATAATTGTTTCATGTTTTTTGTACATAAAAAGGTATCAGGAACAACCATACCGCCGTAAATATTCAATAATTTCAATAAAGCCAGATTACGAATGTAGGTTTTATTGGGTTCAGCCATTGAATAAATATCAATATCCCAACCAGGAATCAATTTACTAAATGATTTATCGTCGATGAGACAAATATGAAAATCGTTTGAACAAAAGTTGATTATAGATCCAATGGTTAGTTCAATGTATGGTTGATTTAAATGATTACTATTACGTGAATGGAAATCCAACCATGTACGTGCGTTCATTTCATATTTAGTATGAATCCAAATTTTCGGTTTATTAGAACCATATAGTGGAGAATCATTAAGTAAATACATTTTTATCATATCATAATCATTGTTATTATTCATGTATTCACTATATTTTGATCCTACAAAGGTTGCTATTAATATTAAACTTATTGACAAAAGTACCTTATTATCGAACATATATATTATATAAATGTATAATATTTATTTAACTATTATGATAAATATAGTAATTAATAAAATAGTTTGATTCGTTATATTTTATATTATTTGTATAAGCAATTTTATTATGTTTACATATTTGGCGTATTATATTGATAAATGAATTATATGTAAACTCGCGTTCAATATAAAACCGTTTAGATTCATGATAGAATTCGGATATTATGTCTAAAAACTCTTCATGATATTTATGAAATAACATTTTTTTGTAACAGGAGTGGTCCACAAAATAAAAATCATCATTTTTTACACTAACTTTATCGAGTAAATTAAATAAAATATTAATGGGTAAATGAACCTTAAAAATTTGTGATTTCATATTATAGTAATTTAATATAATATTTACAAATATAATGTATTTTTCATATCATTTGTAAAAAAAATTAATTCTATTTTGTTTTCATGTAGCTTGTTTAATGTTACTATATATTTTGATATTAATATTATTGATTCATATATTTGTGTTTCTGTTAACAAAGATGAGATCTTAATATATTTCAGAAACATTTCTAATATATCTATTACTGAATATCCTAAATCATACAAAAAATGAAACATATTTTGAGCTTGTGATATATTATTATTCTTTAAATGTGTTATATAATGATCAAAATGTTGAATACAAATATGGAAACATAATTTTTTACATGTATCTATATCCACTTCTTTATCATATAAGTAAATTTTTTCCAAATTATTTATAATTGTACGTATACAATTATTGGATGTGTGTAATAAATATTCTTTACATTTATCATCGATATGTATTTTTTCGGCATTTACAATATTTGATACAATATTTTTATTGACATCATATGTGAATCCAGGGATTTTTATAGTGGTTAAACGAGATTGTAATGATATGACGATTTTTTGTATAACACTACAACTACAAATAAATTGTACATTTTTGTTATATTTATCAATATATGTTCTAAATATTTGTTGATATTGGTCATTTATTGTATCTAAATCATCTATATAAATAATCTTTTTTTTATTAGGTATTGATGAAGTTGATTTACAAAATGTTTTCATTTCGGATCTGTAGTAACTTATACCTTGTTCTTTGAGAATATTAATATATAGTATATTTTTAGAAGGTAATGGTTTATGTGGCGGCACTTCAAAATAATCACGACAAATAGCGTCTATTAATGTTGTTTTGCCAGAATTTGATGGACCGTATATTATAATATTCAACATGTTATTTTTAATAAAATTATGGAGTAATTCTTTTATATTCGCGTCTACATGGCTTTGATCAATATAATAAGGTTTATATTTATAAATGAAATTTGAGCTCATGTATAAATAAATATTTTTATCTTTAAACCATTGAAAATATATAAAAATATACTTATATAAATGATTATATGAGTTTACACGAAGAATATCAATATTTACATTTGATAGAAGACATACTTGAACATGGAACAAAGGAAACTGGACGAAATGGTAATACTATTGTAAAGTTCGGTGTTAATATGCGATTTTCATTAAAAGACGGAACTATTCCTATTATTACTTCTAAAAAAATGGCATATCGTCAATGTTTTGAAGAGTTATTTTGGTTTATTCGCGGTTCAACAGACAATAACGAATTATTACAAAAAAATGTAAAAATATGGTCAGCAAATGGTACTAGAGAATTCTTAGATAGTAGAGGATTAACTGATTATGAACCTAATAATTTAGGACCCATATATGGTTATCAATGGCGTCACTTTAACGCTCCGTATAAAGGTATTTATCACAATTATCATACAGAAGGTGTTGATCAACTTCAACGTATTATTGATGATTTGAAAAATCCCGAAACGCGTAATTCGCGTAGACATATTTTAACGGCATGGAATCCACAACAAATCGATGAAATGGCACTTCCGCCGTGTCATGTAATGGCACAATTTCACGTACGAGAAAATAAATATTTAAGCTGCGCTCTTTATCAGCGCAGTGGAGATGTTGGTCTTGGTGTACCATTCAATATTGCTTCATATTCATTATTTACACATATATTAGCTAAACACTGTGATTTAGAAGCAGATGAATTTGTTCATTTTATTGGCAATGCTCATATTTACGAAGAACATATTGATATGTTAAAAATACAAACTTTACGCGAACCGTATGATTTTCCGAAATTAAAATTTTATCAAAAATATGAAAATATAAATGATTATGCTATGAATGATATAATATGGACGAAAAGATATGTTCACCATGATTCTATTAAAATGGAAATGAAAGCATGATTTATATATTAAAATTAAATGGTGGAATTTCTATATATGCGTCATTATTTGATACAAATACTTTTTGATTTAATAAATAATGTATTGCGTAAGAAGCAGATAATTGAGATGATAATAAAGATATAAGTGCGATATCTACTTGAGATAGAATTATAAATATTTGTAGAAGTTTTTTGGATATTTGAATAAATATTACGGCATTTGAGTATAATTCTAATTCATATCGTGAAAAATCAGATACTTCGTTTTTATAAGGATTGTAAGTACTAAATTGTATCAATGGACCAGCAATATTATCCATTAATACTTCTGAAACATTCGAAATAATAATAAAACCACAAAATGCGAAATATTTATATGCTGTATTTATTGGCATAGAAATAAAAACAAATTCATTAGACCATCCAATATTAAAATATGATGATTGTTCTTTATTGCTTATTGAAAAACAATATATAAATATAAAAAGTATAAATAAATTAGTATATATACTGGTTTTCAACAATTTTGATTTATTCATATTGAATTATAATAACATAAAAAATGTGTTTATGTTATTCATATTTATTAATTAATGACTACATCTACGTTTTTTGCGTAATGTTTTAGATTTTGATCGTTTTTTATCCTTACGTGACTTACCTCCTTTCTTTATTGCGGATTCTTCTTTAGATTCAGGCGATAATGATTCTTCGTCTAATTTGAAAGGATCTTTTTCTTCAGAATTTTCATCTAGTGATTTTGATTCCGTATCTTTTGAATCATCTTGTTCATCACTTTCTGTAGTTGGTTCCTCACTCATTAAATCATCTTTTTCTGTTTTGTCTTCAGACGGTTCATCTGTTTTGTCTTCAGAAGGTTCATCTGATTTTTTAGAAGAACTTGATTGGGTTTCTTCAAGTTGTATTTTTAATTCATCGATTTTTTCTTCTTTCTCTTCCAAATCTTTTTGTAATCCTTCTATTTCATTATTTTTTTCTATCAATAAATTATTTTTCTCTTCTAATTCGTTTTTCATTGTAGATTTATTGTTACCAGCTTCTTCATTCTCCTTTTTCATTTTCTTCATAACTTTTATAAGTTTTGATAAATTTATCTGATTCATTAAATCGACAAAGTTATCGACTTCTTCTACATCGCTTTTCGCAGGTCCACCAAAGTTAAAAAAAGACTCAATTGGATTTGATTCTGGTGTATTAGTTACGTCATCAGTCTTTTCTTCAGAAACATCATCAACCTTTTCTTCAGAATCATCATCAACCTTTTCTTCAGGAACATCATCGGTCTTTTCTTCAGGAACATCATCAACCTTTTCTTCAGAAACATCGTCGGTCTTTTCTTCAGAAACAATGGTATCTTTTTCAGCTCCTCCTTTTTTATTTTTACGAGTATTTGCCATATATATTTATATAATATAAAAATGCTAAATATATTATGATATATTAAATGTATCTTGTATAATTGTACTTTTCTTGACATCTGGCTTTTTTTCACTCTGTTTTTTTACTTTATAAACATTTCCAGTATTATTGCCATATATATTTGCAGTAAATTTATCATTGTCTTCAAATAATTCTGGTAATACTCGTGTCATTGGTTTTTCAATAATTAGCAATAGGTGTTCAGAATTTAATAAACGTCTATATTCTTGAATACTGAGATTTCCATAAAATTTATCCAAAGTATAATATGGGTTTGGAGCAGGTTTGATATTTTTTTTATAATTATAAATTTTACTATATATACTATTTAACAAGTTGTAACGTTCAAATTTCGTAGAATCATCTATATTTTCATTCATTAAATATGCAGCAGCACATTCCGGACGACAAAATGATCCATATCCATATATTTTTTCCTCATCGCTATATCTAGGTATGTAAAATGGTAGATTATCATAATCATAGGTACACCAAAAACAAGCAGATTTCTTGTCGTGTAATTCATCTTTATAAAGATTTATTTTCAATGATTTTATTTTATTTTGAATATCTTTCATATTAACATCTTCGTCTGTATTAGTATTATTACATTTATTACAAAGATATGTAGATACACTTTCTACTTTATAAGCAATATCATCTTTATTTGATGAATTTCGATCTTCATAATATGAAAAATTCTGAGTTTGACTGTAACTTTCTATTTCGGGTGGAACATCTGGATTGTATGTTAATGAATCAACATTTAAATCATTAGTCTGATCTTTTATATCTGATAAACAACATTTTAGGTGTAAAATAGTATGTGTATCGGCTACCTTTTCAATATTTTCTATTTCAGTCTTAGTAATTATTTTACCGCCTTTTGGTTTACGTCCTCGTTTTTGAGGAACCTTTGGCTCCTTTATTTCAATAGTAATATTTGCGTTTTCCATATTAAGTTCAGATTTCTTTTTTCTTCCGCGTTTTGGTTTTTCAGTCGTAGACATTATAAAAAAAATAATATATTAGATTTTATATTATTTTAAAAAGTTCTTTTACACAGGGGATACTTCCTCATAAACCCCCCCCCTTTTTGGCTCAACCTTTGAGAAAGCTTGATTTAATCCACTGGTTGAATTTCCATAATATTTATTTCTACGTTATTACACTGTCTACATCTAGGTGCATAATTATCATTTCCTATGACCACTTGTTTTTCATTTTCCTCAAGACGTTTTGTGTAAATTGACCTATTGTCACAGTTATTACAAAACCCGCGTAATTTTTCTATTGTATCACAATGTGGAATTAAATCTAGAATTTCACCAAATTTGTTTTGTTGAAAGTCTCCGTCCAATCCATATATAAATATTTTTTTTCCACACTTTAACATACTAACTACAACTTCACAAAGATTATCGAAAAACTGCGCCTCATTTATTAAAATATGAGTACATCTTTCTATCATATCACAATAAACATGATCCTTATTATACCATAGATCGTATATATCATCTATCATAATAGAAGGAATAAACTCAAGATCATGAGAACAAATGGCATTGTCCATATAACGAGTATCTAGACTATGATTAATGGCTACTATTTTTTTTTCTTCATAATTGCGATAAGTACGAATAAGTTTCTTAGTTTTACCAGAAAACATAGGTCCGATAGTAATATCTAAATATCCAACCATTGTAGTTTATATACAAAAAAATACTATATATTTAACCAATTCAATTTTTTTATATTACTCATAATTACAACGCAACATATATTTGTGTGGTTTATTAAAATGGTCATAATCTGTGTATAAATAACATTCCGTTTTTTTATCTGACTTGATATCTTCTAAATCTTCTAAATCGTTATAGTTTGGATAATAGAAACGTTCTATGTATTGATTATATTCCGCTTTATATCCATATGATGATATATCACATGCCAAATTAAACGAACTAACTTCTACATGTTTACAACCTTTTCGATTTACTTTTTCCAAAATTTCCCTGGTTTTACTATATCCATGTTCTGTCATGGGATATCTAAAACATAAATAAGCAGAGAACATTTCATTATCCCAATGACAATATATAATTTCCTTTATACGATTTTTATCTACTTTATTGATATTTACAACACTATCTTTTATAACAGCTATGTAAGGTTCTAATTTAAATTTTGTATGTTGCGTTTTAATTATATTTTTGATAACTGGTTCAGGTAAAGTTCTATTTCGGAGTTCCATATTTATTGACTATGAAACATAATTATTATTTATTTACATTAATCAATTTTTATTATTTACAAAGAATTAATAAAATCATATGAAAAAAACAATCTATT
>MDSV01141724.1_pt1 | contig 24347 bp, 23 predicted proteins | sample 810851 | NCBI WGS metagenome assembly MDSV01 (sample SAMN05326640, study PRJNA326480) | marine metagenome | isolation source: seawater | place: Atlantic Ocean: North East | collected 2012 | reverse complement strand
GGAACGATGCTTCAGATCGTACCGGATGCCGAACAGATCAAACTGTTCAGCGCCGAAACCGGCGACCGCCTGAAATAGAGCCGCACCAACGCATGCCCTCCCACTCCGCAGACAGGATCAACCTATGAAATACGACGATATCAAGCGCCCGAGCCGAGAGCTTTGCGATGCGCTGGCCGCGATCGGCACAGCCACCGCCAGCAGTGAACTCAACCTCATGGGTCTGCGCAATTGTCACATCGCGGGTCCAAAGGCGCTGGTCGCGGGCAAGCGGGTTGCCGGGCCGGCTCTGACCCTGCAGTTCATGCCCAAGCGCGAGGACCTGTTTGCCGGCGGCGAATACGACAATCCCGAACTTCAGCTCCATCGCGAGGTGATGTATCCGGCCCAGGCCGGCGACATGATCGTCGTCGACGCGCGCGGTAATATGTCGAGCGGCATTTTCGGCGAGATGATGCTGACCTACTTCAAGGGCCGCGGCGGCCAGGGCGTTGTGATCGACGGCTGCATCCGCGATTCAGGGCCGGCGAAGAAACTCGACCTCGGTATCTGGGTCAACGGCGTGACGCCAAACTATCATGCCCAGACCGACATCGTTCCCTATGCTGTCAACGTGCCGGTCGCCTGCGGCGGCACATTCGTCATGCCGGGCGACATCATCATCGCCGATGACGATGGCGCCGTCGTTGTGCCGATCGCGCTTGCCGAAAAGCTGATCGAAGCCGGAGGGGGGCATGCCGAATGGGAGGAGTTTTCCAGACTGCGCCTCTCCCAAGGGGCCGACCTGCAGCGCTACTATCCCCTCAGCGACGCGGTTTACGACGAATATATCGCCTGGCGCGATGCGCAGGAGAAATAGCGGAGCGAGTTCCGGCAATTTCAGCGGCGTGATGCCGAACGCGATCTGGAAGCTCGTGCATCTGGTTTCAACGATGAAGAGCGAAGCAGGCGAGATTACGATCGAAGGAATAAACGAACCCGTCATCTGGCAGGATGGAGGGCGTGTGGGGCTGCTGACAGGTTTGCATCCGCCTGGTGTCGATCTCCAGTTCGATCGATCGATTGCGCTTGCGGTCTCCACCCGCCTTGGGCTCGCCTCTTCGACATTCGGCCCCTGATAGCCGCCCCTGCCAGAAATTTTCTCGATGAGGGCGCTCCTGAATGTCCGCGGAGTGGACTTCCGCTTTCAGGCGCTCATCGCAACCCGGCTTTCAGCCGAAAGAAATTCCGAGCGGCTCCGCCATGCTCTTCAGCGCGTCGCGGGCAATCGCATAGTCGTTTCCTTCGAGATGTTCGAGCATCAGCGGAACATCGCGTCCCAGCCTTTCCAGCTCGGACAGATAGGTGGCGTAATCGAGCACGCCCTGGCCGATGATGACCTCGTCGAGATGGAGGGCGGCGCGGTCGTGGAGGATGATGTCCTTGGCGTGGCAGCTCGCGATATGGGGCCCGAGCTTTTCGAAACATTCGCGAATCAGCCGGCCATTGTCGAAATAAACCCGCGGCGTCATGATCAGGTTGACCGGATCAATATGGGCGGCGAAGGCATCGCGGTCGATGGCGCGGATCAGGTCGAGATAGCAGTCCACGCTGTCCGGCAGCGCGTATTGCATCATTTCCAGCGCGAACCGTGCGCGCTTCGGCTTCACCATGTCAATGATTGTGCGGGCGGTTGCCACCGTGGCGTCGAAGGCCTCGTCCGAGAGGTTTTTCGGGTGAGGCGCATATTCCGTTCCGGCCTCGAAGGAACCGATATAGCTGACAGCACAGCGCGCGCCGACGGCATCGGCAAGCGCCAGCTTCTCGCAGGCAAAGTCAATATTCTTCCGCCGGTCCGTCGCGTCCGGGGTGAGAAGATTGCGCCAGATGCCGACCTCCGCGATCATCACGTCGTTTGCGGCAAAGGCGGCTTCGATGGCCCGCTGGCGGTCGGCATCGCCGATCTCGCAGGGCGGGCAATAGGCCGCGCGGTAGCCGAAATCGACATGGGCGCGGGCGAATTCCTCCGGATCGTTCGGCCCGACGGGAAGTCCATGGCCGCCAAGTCTGATCATGATGTGTCTCCTGGTTGGTGGGTGATGTCCGGGTTTGGGCGGCAACCTCGCCGCGCGTTCGGGTCTTTATCGGGTCCTCTGGCTGGCAACCTTCAATCTCCCCCATTGAGGGGGAGATGTCGCGAAAGCGACAGAGAGGGGCAAAGGGCGCAAGCCGCATATTCGGTGCTCGCGGGGAGGTTTCACCCCTCTCTGCCCCTCTCGGGGCATCTCCCCCTCAAAGGGGATATTGTTCTTAGCGACCCCCGTCAGGACGCCTTCTTGTCCCTGTCCCATTCCAGCAGTTCGACGATCGCGCCGAGCTGGCCCATGGCGTCGAAATACTCGTAGCGCCCGTCATTGCCCTCGAATTCGCCATGCTGGATCATTGCAAGGCCTTTTCCGGCGAGGTAATCGCGGCGGCCCGCCATGTCGATGGTGCGGAAGGCGAAGTGGTGGAAGGAGGGACCGAACCTGTCGAGATGCTCGCGCCACGTGCTCGGCTCCGGCCCCGGCTCCAGGAATTCGAAGTCGATATTGTCGAAGCGGAACAGGGCGAGGCGGAAGGTGATTTCGGCGGGCTTTCCCATATAGGTCGCCTGGGCAATATCGGCTTTGGCCGACTTGCCGATATGGGCCGGTTCCTTGCCGGTGAGATCGGCGAACCATGCGGTCGATTTTTCAAGATCGTCGGTGACGAAGCAAAGCTGCATGACCTTGTCTTCGTCGAGAAGGCGCTTGTCCATAGATGTCTCTCTCGTGTTGGACCGGTGCGGCTACCGCGCCGGTCCCGATCCGGTGGAAAGGCTCCCGGCCTCAGCCGAAGATCGCGTCGTATTCATCGGCGAGGTCGGCACGTACGTCATCCACGGTCATGTCCTGGTCGCTCCAGAAGGCGAACATCACATCCCATATGGCGTGGTGCCAGTCGCTGTCGGCCGTGTTGAACGGGTTTTGAACCGTCCCGTCCGGAACCTTGAGCTGGTCGATCACGACCTCGTTGCAGACATCGAGCAGGTCCGCCGGCGCATCGAGGCGGGCGGGGGACGACCCCTTCTTCTGGGCGAATTCACCGGAGACTTCCGGCGAAAGCGCCGTCCTGGCGAAGGTATATTCGGCCTCGGTCGCCTCTTCGGACTGCCCGCCGAGAAGGCCGAAGGCATCCGAGGTCACCGGCACGGCCTTGGCACCGGGGATGACGATGCAGCCGAAATCGACGCCCGGAACCTTGCCGGCCGCCTTCCATTCGCCCTTCATCCAGTCTCCCATGATGTGCATCAGCGCCTTGCCGGTGATCACCTGGTTGGTGGTCTCGTTCCAGGGCCGGTTCTGGGCTTCGGGCCCGGCTTCCTTCGAGAAGGCGCGGACCACTTCGACGGCCTTGGCGAATTCCGGCGTGTCGATGGCGGTAATATCCGGCTCGGGGCCGTAGATGCGGTTATAGATGTCGGGACCGGCGATCGCGGCGATCATCGCATGGGTCAGGTAGCCGACTTGAAACGCCTGGCTGCCGACGGCGGCCGGCGCGAAGCCCGCCGCACGCACCTTGTCGAAATCGGCGAGCATCTCATCGACCGAGGTCCATGATGCCGGATCGACGCCGGCCTGCTGGGCAACGTCCATGTTCCAGTAGACCATGCCGTCGAGATGAAGCGCCACCGGCACCTTGACGAACTTGCCATCGACCGTCGAAAGCTCGCGCACGATCGGCGCCAGATTGGCGGCGATGTCGGTGGAATTGTAGAGATCGGTCAGGTCCAGAGACAGGTCGCGATCGGCGAGATCGCGATAGACGCCGGGGTTGGATTCGACGAAGGCGTTCGGCGGGTTGCCGCCGGTCACCATGTTGACGAGGCTGACATTGACGCCCGAATTGTGCGGGATCGCCAGATCCTTCCACGTGATGCCCTGTTCGGCGAGCGCATCGCGCAACACGTTCAGCGCGCCGACCTCACCCGGCGTCGACCAGCCGTGATAGACGATGAGCTCCTCGGCCGAGGCGCTGAGGGCGGTGCCCATCATGAGGGCGCCGGCGAGCCCCAAAAGCGATTTCCTGTACATCTCGTTCCTCCCAAAGATGTTGCTTACAATCGCCGCCCGGTATGGGCGTCGAAGACATGGACTTTCCCCTTGAGGAAGCCGATTTCCGAAATCTCGCCGGTCCGCACGGCGGCCAGTTCGGACGGATCGCAGCGCACCGCAAGCAGCCGGCCGCCGATGCTGAAATAGGCGGTTGAATCCGATCCCGTGCGCTCGCCATATTGCAGCGGCAGCGAGAAGGTGAAGGCCTGGCCCGCCGATGCCGTCCCGGGCGGCCCGAAATGCTCCGGCCTGAGGCCGAGAACGACCTTTCGGCCATCGGAAGGCGGCTCCGCGAAACCGTGGTCGCTGAGATCGAAGAAGCCCTCCGCATCGGCAAGCCGCGCGCCGACGCAACCGTTCTCAACCGTCAGCGTCGCCTCCAGCATGTTCATCGACGGCGCGCCGATGAAGCCGGCGACGAACAGATTGGCCGGGCGCTCGTAAATCTCGTCCGGCGTACCGAATTGCTGGATGACGCCGCCATTCATCACCGCGATCTCGGTTGCCATCGTCATCGCCTCGATCTGGTCGTGGGTGACGTAGACGATGGTCGATTTCAGCTCGTTATGGAGCTTCTTGATCTCCAGGCGCATTTCGGTGCGCAGCTTGGCGTCGAGATTGGACAGCGGCTCGTCGAACAGGAACACGCCGACATTCTTCACCAGCGCCCGGCCGATCGCGACGCGCTGGCGCTGGCCGCCGGAAAGCTGGGCCGGTTTGCGGTCGAGCAGCGGCTCGATCTGCAACAGCTTCGCAGCCCAGGCGATGCGCTTGTCGACCTCCTCCTTCGGGAGTTTGGCCGCTGCAAGGCCGAATTTCAGATTCCCGCGCACCGTCTTGGTCGGATAGAGCGCGTAGGACTGGAACACCATGGCGAGGCCGCGGTCCTTGGGATCAAGCTCGGTAACGTCGCGCCCGCCAATGGTGATGCGGCCGTCCGAGACCTCGATGAGCCCGGCAAGCAGGTTCAAAAGCGTGGTCTTGCCGCAGCCGGACGGGCCGAGCAGCACCAGAAAGGCGCCGTCATCGACGGAAAGATTGAGATCGTCCAGCACGGTCAGCGCGCCGTAATCCTTGACGATGTGTTCGAAACGGATCTCAGGCATGGATTATCCCTTGATTGCGCCGGCAGTGATCCCCTGCACGAAAAACTTGCCGAGAAAGAAATAGATGACGAGCGGCGGGATCGCGGTCAGAAGCGCTGCCGCCATGTTCTCGTTGTAGCGGACCTCACCGGTGGTGGTGATCACCACATTGGCGAGAATGACGGTCATCGGCTGGGTGCCGAGGCCGCCGAATGTCAGTCCGACCAGGAAGTCGTTCCAGATGTGGGTGATCTGCATGATCAGCACCACGATCAGGATGTTGCCGGACATCGGAATGATGATCTCGACGAACACCCGCCAGAACGAGCCGCAATCCATCATCGCCGCGCGCATGATCTCGTCGGGTATGTCCTTGTAATAGTTCCGGAAGATCAGGGTCAGCAGCGGGAGCGACAGGATTGCGTGGACGATCGCGATGCCCCAGACCGTGCCATAGACCTTGACGAGGCCCGACAGCACGATCAGCGGGATCATGATGATCTGGAAGGGCACGAAGGCACACATGAACAGAAGGAACATGAACGGCCCGGCCCAGCGCACATTCCACAGCGCCAGCGCATAACCGGTGACCGAGGAGACCGCGAGCGACAGGATCAACGAGGGAAACAGGATCATCAGCGAATTGACGAAGCCGACCTTGAGCCCGTTGCAGTTGATCCCGGAACAGGCATCGTTCCACGCCGTCAGCCAGGGTTGAAGCGTCCATGTCGTCGGCAGCGCGAAAATGTCGCCGAGCCGGATCTGGTCCATGGTCTTCAGCGAGGTGACGACGATGACGTAGAGCGGCAGGCAGAAGAACGCCGCGCACATGACGAGGAAAACCAGGATGGCAATCGACCGCGGACTGATCCGCTTCTTCGGCCGGGGAAAATAGACCGGGCGATCGGTCACCGCGCGCTGCCTAGCCGCGGGAAACGGCGCTGTCGGTCCGGCATCTGTCGGAAGCGTCATGCGGGGCTCCCCTTGCGGCGCTGCTGCCAGGCCGTCAGCATCACCAGCGGCAGGAACACGGCGAGCGTGATCAGCAGCATGATGACCGCGGCGGCGGAGGCATAGCCGAGATTGGATTTCTGCCAATAGGCGTTGACGGTGAAATAGGCCGGCACATAGGTCGATTGCCCCGGCCCGCCATTGGTCATGGCGACCACGATGTCATAGGCCTTGACCACGCCGAGCGAGAGCAGGATGGCGCAAGTGAGAAAGGTGAAGCGCATCATCGGCACGATGATCTCGATATAGAAGCGGAACGTGCCGACGCCATCGAGCTTGGCCGCGCTCCAGATTTCCGAATTGATGCCCTTCAGCCCGGCCAGCATCAGAGCCATGTAGAAGCCGGAGCCCTGCCAGATCGAGGCGAGAATGATGCCGTAGATCGCGGTATCGCCGGAGGACAGCCAGTCGAACCGCACCCATTCCATGCCGATCGAATGGAAGAAATTCTGCAGGCCGAGGCTCGGATCGAACAGCCAGCGCCAGGCGACGCCGGTGACGATCAGCGACACGGCGAGCGGATAGAGAAAGACCGTGCGGAAGACGCCCTCCCCGCGCTTCTCGGCATTGATCAGGCAGGCAAGAATGAAACCGAAGCCGATCGCCAGCGTGCTGCCGACACCGAGAATCAGAAGGTTTTTCAGCGAGATGAGCCAGGCGTCATCCTTGAACAGACGCTCGTACTGGCGCGACCAATCACCCCAGTCGATGGCATAATCCGGAAACCGCCGGCTGCGGGTGAAGCTCAGATAGATGGTCCAGAGCATCGACCCGAAAAAGGCGACGAATGTGATGATGACCGCCGGCGCCAGGGCAAGCTGGGGCGACCATCGGCTCCACCGAATACGCATGTTCCTCCCTTTCCGCCTGCCCCTTGCGCCGGGGTCCGCGGCTTTCTGCAACATCGCTCCCATCAATGTTGTATTACCGGTAACATACGGCTATGTTCGTATTCCGGTCAACAGAGAAAATCGGCGAGCACGCTTTTCGCGCCAAAAGCTCCGGTTGTCGCCTGCATTGCCGGCCGCCGGCGGAGGAACGGTTAAAAGAACAGGGTGGAGGAGAAATATGAAGAAAAATCAATATGGTATGCCCTTGATGGGGCTCGGCACGTTCGACCGTACGGGATCCGCCGGTATCGATGCGATCCTGACGGCGCTGGAAATCGGCTACCGACACATCGACACCGCGCAAACCTATGACACGGAGCGCGAATGCGGCGAGGCGCTTCGCCGCTCCGGATTGAAACGGGAAGACGTGTTCGTCACGACCAAGATTTCCACGGAGAATTTCGGCCCCGGCATGCTGGCGCCGTCGCTCCGGCAGAGCCTTGACCGGCTCGGCCTCGATCAGGTCGATCTCACCCTGCTCCACTGGCCCTCGCCGAAGAACAAGGTCGCGCTTTCGACCTATGTCGAGCAGATCGCGGAGGCGCACGCGGCCGGTCTGACGCGGATGATCGGGGTCTCGAATTTTACCCGGTTTCTCCTTGCCGAGGCCCAGACGATGCTGGGAGACCTCAGGATCGTCAACAACCAGTTCGAGTGCCACCCCTACCTTCAGAACCGGATTCTGGCCGATTATTGCCGGGAAAATGGGATTTCCGTCACATGCTACCTGCCGATTGCCAGGGGCAAGCTCGCGGGCGACCCCGTGCTGGAGCCGCTGGCCGCGGAGAAAAACTGCACCGTCGAACAGCTTGCTCTCGCCTGGTCCATGGCCAAGGGTCATGCGGTTATCCCGGCGTCGGGAAAGCCGGAGCGGCTGAAGAGCAATTTCGCCGCACAGGCGGTAACGTTGAGCGATGAGGATATGGCGACGATCGCCAGGGTCGATTGCGGCCGGCGCTATATCGATTTCGACTGGGCGCCCGACTGGGACTGAGGACGGCATTGACAAGTCATGCGGCTTGGCTAAAACCTGTTCGTATTACCGGTACTACAGGCCGGACACGATCCCGGGCACCGCACCTTGCCAGGTATCGTCCTTATCTTCAAAAACGTGCGCGGGAGGAGTTTCATGAAGGGTATCGTTCACATCGGGCATGTCGCCATCAAGGTGACAGACCTCGAAAAGTCACTGGAATATTATGAAAAACGCCTGGGCTTTCCGGAGATGCTGCGTCTGCACAATGACGACGGCACGCCGTGGCTGGTCTATCTGAGGATCACCGACGACCAGTATCTGGAGATTTTCCCGGGCGCCGAAAACGACCGGGCGCCGGGCTGGAACGCCAATGGCGTCAACCACATGTGCTTCACGATAGAGGACCTCGACGGCACGGTTGCCCGCATCGAGGAAGCGGGTATAACGCTTCTGTCGCCGATCAAGGAAGGGCTCGACGGAAACCGTCAGGCCTGGCTTGAGGACCCGGACGGCAACCGCATCGAACTGATGGAAATGAAGCCCGGCTGCATGCAATTCGAGGCGATCGAGCGCCTTCACCGCGAAGGCCGCTGAGACGAATTCGAGCCTGCCGGTCTTCGGGCCGGCGGCCCACCGCAGAAAGGATGACTGTCAGGCATGGGCAATTCAGGGGCCCGGCTCGCCGATATCGCGGCCCGGACCGGCTATTCCAAAAACACCGTTTCTCTTGCCCTGCGCGACAGCCCGCGCATTCCCGAGGCGACGCGTGACCTCATCCGCACCGCCGCGCGCGAACTCAACTACCTGCCCAATCACGTCGCCAAGTCGCTGACCAGCCGCGAGACCAAGACCATCGGCCTCGTGCTTGCCGACATCACCAACCCGATCCTCACCGAAACCTCGCGGATGATCGAGAAGGAACTGGCGAAGCTCGGTTACGGCACGCTGTTTGCTACTTCCAACAATACGCGGCGCGAGGAAGTCGCGGCCATCGAAATGTTCCGTTCCCGCCAGGTTGACGGCATGCTGATCTACCCCGCGCGCGGCGATCGCAATTTCGAGCACCTGATCAAGCTGCGCCGGGCCAATTTTCCGGTGGTGCTGCTGACCTGCGGAGAGAATATCGGCGTCGATATGGTCGGGGTTGATGAAAAAGTCGGGGTCTACAAGGCCGTTAGGCATTTCATCGATCTCGGGCACCGGCGCATCGGCACGCTCGACAGCAATGCCTCCGAAGGCAACCATGAAAAGTTCGACGGCTACGTTCAGGCGCTTGCAAGCGCCGGCATCGCTTTCGATCCCGAGTTGCAGGTTTCGCCCGCTGGCTATGGCCCGGCTGCCGGATACTGGGCGATGGACACGCTGATGGCCGCCGCAAACCGGCCCAGCGCGGTTTTCGTGGCCAATGATTATATCGCTGTCGGCGCGGTGCGCTGGTGCCAGAAGCATGGGCTCCGTGTCCCCGAAGATGTCGCGCTGATCGGTTTCGACAATCTGGAAATGAGCGAATTCCTGAGCGCGCCGCTGTCGAGCGTGAGCTATGAGATCGATATCCTGACACGACTCGCGATCGAACGGCTTCTGAAGCTGATCGCGGCATCCGGCAAACTGCCTTCTCCGCGCGTTACGATGATAGAACCGGAACTTGCGATCCGCGACAGCAGCGGCAGTGCGCTTTAGGACCGGCCAAGCCCGGCGCTTGACTTCGGCCCCTCCGAGTTCGTCGAGGAGCAGCAGAAAATCCTGCGCGCGGGGCCGCGATTGGAACCGCAATCTTGTTGCTGATTGGCCGCCCACCGGGGCAGGCGATCGGCACCTTGCAGAAATCAGGCCGCAAAGGTTGATGGCGGACCTGGCCGAGCCGCTGCCAAGGCAGCCTTGCCCGGCCAGTCTAGAGCGTTTCCGCATTTCACGGAAACGCTCTATCTCTTTGTTTTTACGCAATTCCGGACGGTGAACCGGTGTTCACTACATCTGGAATTGCTGTAACGCGGTGGTCAGCCGAGCGAGATGGTGATTTCCTCGACCTCTGCCTTGGAGGCGCCGCGATAGGCGGTGACTTCGATCTCGACCTTGAAGTCCGGGGCGCCGAGCGGCGAGCAGGTGACGGTGCGCTGCGGATCGATGCCGCGGAAGCGCTCGCCGACATATTCCATCACCGCCTTGGCATCTTCGACGTAGGGGATGAAGATCTTCGACTGGACGACATCGGCAAGGCAGGAATCGACCGCCTTCAGCGCGCCCTCGATATTGTCGAAGCACTGGCGGGCCTGCTCGACCGGATCGGTCGACATTTCGCGGGTCTTGTAGTTGCGGCCGGCGGTGTTGGACACGAAAATCCAGTCGTCGACGCAGACGATGCGCGAATAGCTCTCCTTGGTTTCGAAGATGGAGCCGGATTTGACTTTGGTGATCTTGACCATGATTTTTCCTGTTCTGTTTGGGTTTGAGAAGGACAAAGGAAGAGTGTCCGCAGGCGCTGCCGCCTGCGACGAGGATGGGAATCGGATGAAATGCCGGCGGGGCGATTACTGCTTGTAAAAGCGCTCCGCCGTCGCCGCGCTGATGCGCCCTTCGGCAAGGTCGCGCCGGACGGCTGCCGGGTCGCGGCCAGCCGGATCGCCGTAACCGCCGCCGCCGGGGGTGGTGATCGAGACGATCTGGCCGGGCTTCAGGTCGACCATGCCAGCGAAATCCGTGCGGCCGTCGCCGAAGTCGAGCACGGTGCCCCGCGCGGACGTCCCGCCATCGAGGCCCCAGGGCTCCGAGGCCACGCGCGAACCCTCGACGGTGAACCGGCAGGCCTTTTCCGCGCGGTAGACCCGGCGCACGCCCATGCCGCCGCGCCAGGTGCCGGCGCCGGCGGAATCATCCACCAGTTCGTAGCGCATGAGCGTCAACGGATATTCGAGTTCCAGCGATTCCACCGGCAGGTTCGAGGTGTTGGTGAGGCTGACATGGATGCCCGAAAGCCCATCGGCGGATGGCCGCGCGCCGCCGCCGCCGCCGATGGTTTCGAGATAGACCCAGATCGAGCCGTCTTCATGGGTGCCGTTGAAGATCGCGCCGGTGCAGCAGCCGTTGCCGGCCGCCATGACCCTGCCGGGAAGCGCCTTGGCGAGCGCGCCGTAGACGAGGTCACAGACCCGCTGGGCCGCCGCTATGCGGCCATCGACGGCCGCCGGATGCTCGCAATTGAGGATCGAGCCCTTCGGCGCGGTCACCGTCAGCGGGCGGGCAAGGCCGGCATTGGGCAGGATCGTCGGATCGACGACCGATTTCACCGCGAAATAGCTCGCCGCCAGCAGCGAGGTGTAGATCAGGTTCAGCCCGGCGCGCAGCTGCGGCGGGCCGTCGAAGGCGAGCGTCATCTCGTCCCCGGCAATGGTGATCTCGACGGACAGCCGGATCCGGTCGCCGCGCTGGTTCGAGTCGAACTGGTCGGAGAAGCTGTAGGTGCCGTCGGGAATGGCGGCGATGCCGGCGCGCATCTTGCGCTCGGCATAATCCTGCAACGCCTCGCCGGCGGCCAGCACCTTGTCCGTGCCGTATTTGCCGCAGAGATCCTGCATGCGCTGGACGGCGAGCCGGTTGGCCGACATCTGGGCGCGCAAGTCGGAGAGGCGTTCGCGCGGAACCTGGCAGTTGAGCAGGAACATCTCCTGCAGGTCCTGGTTCAGCACGCCCTCGCGATAGAGCCGGACCGGCGGAATGCGCAGGCCTTCCTGATAGATATGCTCGTGGCCGCGATCGGCGAAGTCCGAATGGTGGGCGGTGTTGACGGCCCAGGTCACCAGCGTGTCATCGACGAAGATCGGCTCGGCGAGCACGATATCCGGCAGATGGGTCGCCCCGCCCGCATAGGCGTCATTGGCCATGAACACATCGCCGGGCTTGATGTCGTTCATCTTGAACCGACCGTAGATCGCGCCGATCACGCCGAGGAAGGAGCCGAGATGCATCGGGATATGCTCGGCCTGGCAGAGCGTGTTGCCGTGGCGGTCGAACAGCGCGGTCGAGCAGTCGCGGCGCTCCTTGATATTGGTCGAATAGGAGGCTCGCACCAGCGCCTCGCCCATCTCCTCGACGATGGACTGCAGCGCCGAGCCGATGACTTCTACCGTGATGGGATCGATCGTGGTCATCGTTCAAACCTCCAGGATGAGATTGAGATAGGGGTCGATCGTGCCGGTCATTTCCGGCAAAAGCACAGTGGTCGTGTCCATCTGTTCGACAATCGCCGGGCCGGTGATGACATTGCCGGCCTTTAGCAGGCTGCGTTCATAGACCGGGCAGGCGACGAAACCGCCGGCCTCCGACATCCACACTTCACGTTCGCCGATCTTCGCCCCCGCGGCATCGGGCCCGTGATCGTCCTGGCGCTGGAATTCGGCCTTGTCGACGATGCCGGCGGCCTCGACGCGCAGGGTGACGAGCTGGATCGGCTCGCCCTCGGCGATGAAGCCGAAGCGCTGGCGGTGCGCCGCCTCGAAGCCCTTCTCGAGTGCTGTGAAGGTCTCCGCCGTGATCGACCCCGCCGGAACCGTGACCGAGAGCTCGTAATTCTGCCCGGCATAGCGCATGTCGACCGTGCGGATGATGACGCGACGATCTTGCGCGATGTTTTCCGCCGCGAACCAGACATCGGCCTGTTCGGCAAGTGTCGCGAAACCTTCCTCCACGGCTGGGCGTGCAGCGTCCGACAGTTCCATCAGCCGCGACAGGGCGAAATCGGAGCGCAGATCGGTCAGCAGCAGCCCGAGCGCGCAGAGCGTTCCGGGCGTCAGCGGCACGATCACCGTCTTCATGTCCAGTTCCCGCGCAAGGCGGGCGGCATGCAGCGGTCCGGCGCCGCCGAAGGCCATCAGCGCGTAATCGCGCGGATCATGGCCGCGCTGGACCGAGATCACCCGGATCGCCTTCGCCATATTGGCGGTGACGACGGAGATGATGCCCTGCGCCGTCTCCATCACGCCAACGCCGAGCCTGTCGGCGAGCCGCTGGATCGATTGAAGCGCCAGGTCATGCCGCACCTTCATGCGGCCGCCGAGGATTTCGACCGGGTTCAGCGTCTGCAGCACGATATTGGCGTCGGTGACCGTCGGCTCCTCATTGCCGAGCCCGTAGCAGACCGGGCCCGGATGGGCGCCGGCCGAGCGCGGCCCCACCTTCAGCAGGCCGCCGGTATCGACATGGGCGATCGACCCGCCGCCGGCGCCGACCGTGTGGATATCGAGCATCGGCGCCTTGATCGGATAGCCATGGACATCGGCCTCGCCGGTGAGCTGGCAGACGCCGTTCTGGAGAAGCGCCACGTCGGACGAGGTGCCGCCGACATCGAAGGTGATGATGTTGGCAAAACCGGCCATCCGGCCGATCGCCTGCGCGCCGACAACGCCGGTCGAGGGACCGGAGAGCACGGTGCGCACCGGCAGGCTGCTCGCCTGATCGAAGCCGATCACGCCGCCATTCGACTGGGTGAGCTGCGGCGCGACCTTGAGGCCGATCTCGGACAGGCGGTCCTTCAGCCGGCGGATATAGCGCTGCATCACCGGGCCGAGATAGGCGTTGACGACCGTGGTCGATAGCCGCTCATATTCGCGGAACTCGGGCGCGACGGCATGGGAGGTAGAGACGAACACCTCCGGCAGTTCCTCCGCCGCGATCGCGAGCGCGCGCTCTTCGTGCGCGGTATTGAGGAAGCCATAAAGGAAGCAGATCGCCAGCGCCTTGATATCCTCGGCGGCAAGCGCGCGGAAGGCTTCACGCAGCGCATCCTCGTCGAGCGGCACGGCGACGCTGCCATCGGCCTTCAGCCGCTCCGGCACTTCGCGGCGCAGATCGCGGGTGACGAGCTGTTCCGGCTTTTCGGCGAACATGTCGTAGAGGTTGGGGCGCTTCTGGCGGCCGATCTCGAGCAGGTCGCGGAACCCATCGGACACCACGAGGCCCGTTTTCACGCCGCGCAGTTCGATCAGCGCATTTGTGGCGACCGTGGTGCCGTGACCGAGAAAGGCGAGATCGGCGGCCTTCGCGCCAACCTTTTCCAGCCCCTCGACCACGCCTTGGGCGATCGCCCGCGACGGATCGTCCGGGGTGGACGAGACCTTCCAGATCTCGATTGCTCCGGTTTCATCATTGAAGAGGCAGACATCGGTGAATGTTCCGCCGGAATCGACGCCGATTCTCCAGGCCATATCGTGTTCCCTTTGTTTTGACGCGCGTTGCGAACGAAAAAGTCTGCACCTTTTTTCCGCCCGCGCGCCGTGCCGTCGCGTCGCTCTTCAGGCGGCCTTGGCAGTCTTCGAAAAGCGTTCATACCGGAAAGGCGCCGGATCAACGCAGGTTTTTTCATTGCGGACAATCTCGGCCATCAGGCGGCCCGCCCCCGGCCCGCTGCCGAAGCCGTGGCCGGAAAAGCCCGATGACAGATAGAGGCCGGGCACGGCCGCAATCGGGCCGATCACCGGAATGGCATCCGGCGTCGCATCGATCATGCCGGCCCAGCTGTGGGTCAGGCGGGCATCGGCGAAGGCCGGAAAGGCGCGCTTCAGGTTGCGGACCGCATTGCGGTTGAACGGCGCATGCGGGACAGGGTCGAGCGTGCGGATCGTCTCGAAGGGCGTAGCCTCATCGAGCGACCAGTGGCGCGGCATTTTCATCTCGCTCACCGTCTGGCCGTTGACGCGCAGCTTCAGCTCCCGCCAGCTCGTCATGAGCGTCGGCAGGAAGTCGAAGAACAGGCGGAAGCTGTCCGGCGTGACCGGCGCGACATTGGCATTGCGCTGGGCAATGGTATAGCCGCCGTCGAGACGCTTGCGGAAGGAGAAATCGCCGCCGCCGACCGGCATTTCCGGCACGGCGCCCTCGCTTTCGATCCGCGCGGCCGTGCCGAGCAGCTTCAGTTGCGGGAAATCGAGGCCGAGATTGCCAAGGAACAGCCGCGACCAGGCACCCGCCGCGACGACGACGCTCGATGTCGCGATCGTGCCCTTCTCCGTCACCACGCCGCTGATGCGACCGCCCGCCGTCTCGATCCCGCGCACGGCGCAGTTTTCGATGATCGTTGCGCCGAGACGCACGGCGGCCGATGCCATCTGCGGCACGGCCCTTTCCGGCTCGGCGCGGCCATCATTGGCGGTATGGAGCCCCAGCGTATATTGCGCGGCAATGCCCGGCAGCAGTTTCCGCAGACCGGCGGAATTAAGAAGCGTCGAAGGCATGCCGGCCTCGCGGCCATATTTCTCCCAGGCGGTGAATTCGGCGATCTCGGCCTTGGTGCGGCAGACATAGGTGATGCCGGTTTCGCGGAATCCGGTCTCGATGCCGAAGCGGCGATCGATATCGCGCCAGAGGTTGAGGCTTTCGATCGTCAGCGGCAATTCGGCGGGATCGCGCCCCATCTGCCGCACCCAGCCCCAGTTGCGCGAGCTCTGCTCGGCGGCGACCGTGCCCTTTTCGCAAAGGACCACGTTAACGCCCGCCTCGGCCAGGAACAGGGCGGTCGTGACCCCGGCAATGCCGCCGCCGATGACGACGACATCGGCGCTTCCAGGCAGGGGAGCGGAAAAGCCCGGACGTTGCAAATTCGGAACCGGCATGGCGCTCTCCTCAGAGCATGTCTTCGAGGCGGCAGTTGACCAGCATTTCCGCCATCGCCGCATTGTTGGGGAGCTCGATCGCGGTGCGCACCAGTTCGGCCATGGTCTCCGGCTGGATCATGTCCTCGGGTTTGACCTTGCTGGTGTAGGAGCTCATCTCCGTGCGCACGAAGCTCGGGCAGATCGCGGTGGCGCGCACGCCCTTTTCCCAGGCGACATGACGCGTCGTGTGGGTCAGCCCCATGACCGCGAACTTGGTCATGTTGTAGCCGACGAAGCCGTTGCGCACCCGCTTGCCGGACATCGAAACGATATTGACGATCCGGCCGCGACCGGTCTCTTCAAGATGCGGCAGGCAAAGCCGCGTCAGCCGGAGCGGCGCCTTGACGTTGACGGCCCAGAGGCGGTCCAGCGCCTCTTCATTGTCATCGGTGAGCAGCACCTGCTCGCCGCTCCCGGCATTGTTGATGAGGCCGTCGATGCGGCCGAAATGGGCAACCGTTTCGTCGACCCATTGCTTCGCCGTCTCCGGCTCGAAGGCATCGAAGCGGTGATAGAGCAGCTTGTCACCGGGCGCACCGAACGCGGCTTCAAGCTTGAAAACATCGCGCGCGCCGAGCGAAAGCCGGTAGCCATGCTGAAGCAGATCCCGGACGATCGCCGCGCCGATGCCGCGATTGGCGCCGGATATCAGGATAACCGGTGCGTCCTGTGGTGAAGTATGCATGTATCGAATTCTCTTGAAACGTTATCAGAAGGTCGTTCGCCGCTTTATGCGTTTATATGACGTTTTATGGTCGATTTACGGTGAGATGGCAACTGTCAATCAACAGAGAGATCAAAATATCGGGCAAAAATGCATCAAACCGCGCACCAACACGCGCTATTTTGCAGAAAAGATGAACCTTTGTGCGTTTTTTATTGACAGTTTTTGGCAAGGCTGCTTACCTTGCCAAATCCGAAGAACGAAAACGTCTCGGTGCCCGGCCGAACAGCGGGCGGGCGCAAAGCCTTACGAAAGGGGAACCGAATGACCATCACAAGACGTACGCTGATGCGCAATGCCGCCCTAGCCGGCGCGATCGGCGCCCTTGGCAACCGTGCCTTTGCCGCCTCGACCATTCGCTGGGATATGGCAGACGAGTACAATGCCGACGCCCTTTCGGGCAAGGCGTCGAAATACTTCCTGACCGAGTTGCAGAAGAAGGTCGGCGACCAGATCGCCATCACCTATCAGGGCGGCGGCGCGCTCGGCTACAAGTCGGCGGACCAGTTCGACGCCGTGCAGGACGGCGCGGTGCAGACCGCGGTGACCCTGATGACCCAGCTCGGCGGCATCGACCCGTTGTTCAACCTGTCCTCGTTGCCGTTCATCGCCAAGACGCCGAAGGAAGCCTATCTTCTGTGGCAGGCGGCCCGGCCGGAATATGAAAAGATCTTCGCCGACAACAACATGGTCCTGCTCTGGGCGATGCCGAACCCGCCATCCGGCATTTTCGCCGACCGGGCGATCACATCCATGGACGCACTCAACGGCCTGCGCATCCGCACCTATGACGTCAACGGCACGCAGACGCTGATGAAGGCCGGCGCGGCGCCGCTGCAGATCGCATGGTCCGATCTCATCCCCCAGCTTTCGACCGGCGCGATCGACGCCGTGCTCACCTCCGCCGATGGCGGCGTGCAGCTTTCGCTGTGGGACTATCTCAGCGATTTCACCGAGCTGAACTACGCCATGGGCCTATTCATGTGCCATGTGAACAAGGATGCGTTCGACGCCCTGCCGAAGGATGTCCAGGACGCCATGCTCGGCATCACGGAAAGCTGCGACGCCTATAACTGGCAGATCATGACCGACAGCATCGAGGCTTCCTACACGATCCTGCGCGACCACGGCATGACCGTCACCACGGCGGCCGATGTGCCGGACGACGTCTTCGCGACGCTGAATGCCGCCGGCGCTGCCGTGCGGGAGGACTGGGTGGCGAAAACCGGATCGCGCGGCGCCGATGTGCTGGCCAGGTTTGATGCGCTGAAGGCAGGCTGATATCTCTCCTCCTGCGGCCCGCTCCCACTATGGGGCGGGCTGTCTGATGCATTTCAATCAGCGGGCTTGCAGCACGAAGACTGTGATTGCCCGCTGCAGCGGAGACGATCATGGCGCTTGAAGAACCGCATTCACATCACATGAGCGAGGCGAGCGATGATCCGACATGGTTGCGGCTGATTGCGCATGCCTCGACGATCCTCAATCGGGCGGCGGCGGTCATCGCGGCCTGCATCCTGGTCCTGATGACGGCGTTCACGCTTCTGGAAATCTGCCTGAGGCTGTTTTCGAAATCGACCTTCATGGCCGACTCGCTGGTCGGCAACGGGGTCGCCGCCGTCGGCTTTCTGTCTGCGGCCTGGGCACTGGAGGAAGGCTTCATGATCCGCGTCAAGGTGCTGACCGATCGGGCCGGACCGAAACTGGCATGGCTATGCGAGTTCTTCACGCTCGTCGCTGTCGAGGCGCTGATGCTGTTCATGGCCTGGTACCAGTGGAAGTCCGTGTTCAAGAACTGGAGCCGGGGCACCGTTTCCGAAACCTATCTTCCCATCCCCATGTGGATCCCCGAAAGCTTCTTTCTGATCGGCCTGTCTCTGATGGCCTTTCAGGTTTTCGTGCGCATCCTCCGGCTTCTCGCCGTCGGCCATGCCGACGAGCGCGCGCTGACGCTCTAGAGCGCGTCCGGGAAAAGTGGATACCGGTTTTCCCGGACGCGCGTCAAAACAAATAGGTAGAGCATTTCGGTGATCCGGTTTTCACCGGAAATGCTCTCGCTGAGGAACGAAAGTCATGTCCGTTTCAATGTCCGTCCTGACGCTGCTGTTGCTGCTCGTCCTCTTCCTCGGCGCCGGCACGTGGATCTTCGCCGGCCTGATGCTGGTCGGCGCCGGCGCGATGTATTTCGCGCTCGATTTCAGCTGGGTCCGGATCGGCTCGATCGCCACCAAGGTCGTATCGTCCTCGGCCGTGTCGTGGGAGCTTGCCGCGATCCCGATCTTCATCTGGATGGGCGATATCATCTTCCGCACGGATATCTCGAACCGCCTGTTTCGCGGCCTCTCGCCGCTGGTATCGCGCATTCCCGGCGGCCTGCTGCACACCAATGTCATCGGCTGCACCATCTTCGCCGCGATCTCGGGCTCGTCGACGGCGACAACCGCCACGGTCGGCAAGATCACCATTCCGGAACTGAAGGCGCGCGGTTATGACGTTTCGCTCGCCTCCGGCTCGCTGGCCGGCGCCGGAAGCTTCGGGCTGCTCATTCCGCCCTCCATCGCGATGATCGTTTATGGCGTTTTGGCCCAGGTCTCGATCGCCAAGCTGTTTGCCGCCGGCCTCCTGCCCGGCGTGATGATGGCGGCGCTTTACTCCGGCTACATCGCCCTCGTCTCGCTCATCCGCCCTTCGGTGGCGCCGCCCCATGGCGAGCCGGTATCGTGGAGCGTGGTCCTGAGAGGATTGCTGGATCTGGTCCCCATCCTGGTACTGATGACGATCGTGCTGGGCGCGATCTACACCGGCGTCGCCACGCCTTCCGAGGCAGCTGCCGTGGGCGTTTTCGGCGCGATCGTGATCACGCTCGTCACCCGCCAGTTTTCCTGGCAATTGATGGCCGACAGCCTGAAAAGCACGATCCGTGTTTCTTCGATGATCCTGATGCTGATCGCGGCCTCGGCCTTCCTGTCGTCTGCGATCGCCTATATGCACCTGCCGACGATGATCACCGAAAGTATCGCCGCGATGAACCTGTCGCCCTATGGCGTTCTGCTGATCCTCGCCGTTCTCTATATCGTGCTCGGCATGTTCCTCGACGGCACGTCGATGACCGTGATGACCGTCCCGATCGCCGTGCCCCTGATCGTGCATGCCGGCTTCGATCCGCTCTGGTTCGGCGTCTACCTCGTCATCATGATCGAGATGAGCGCGCTTACCCCGCCGGTGGGCCTCAACCTCTTCATTCTGCAGGCGCTGACCGGGGAGACCATCGGCAAGACCGTGCGCGCCGCCTTGCCGTTTTTTCTGCTGTTGTGTATCGGTACCGCCCTGCTTGCGGTTTTCCCGCAGATTGTGCTTTGGTTGCCCAATACCCTGTGACACCGCCTCTGCGGAACCTTGAAGACACTCGACCTGAAGGCTGGAACTTGGACGACGACAACAACACGGAAGAACTTCTGCCGGCCGAGCGCCGCCAGCAACTGGTGGACTGGTTCAAGAGCAACCAGGCCGGCACCAGCCAGGATCTGGCCCGCATGTTCGGCATCTCCGTGTCGACGATCCGCCGCGATCTCGACCTTCTGGCCTCCGAAGGGCTGGTGAAGCGCACCCATGGCGGCGCCGTCAGCATTCGCTCGCGCGCGACCTACGAGCCTTCGACGGATCTCGCACGCCGCACCGCGCTTGAGGAAAAGCAGGGGATCGTGCGCGAGGCCTTGCGCTTTATCGAGCCCGATCAGGCCCTGCTGATCGACACCGGCGCCGTCATCTGTCACCTGCTGGCGGAAGAAATCGCCAGCCTCGATATACCGCTGACCATCATCACCAACGACCTCCATGTCGCCCAGGTGCTGACCTACAAGCCGAACATCAAGCTGATCGTCCCCGGCGGGGCATGCCGGTTCGGCTCGTTCAGCCTTCTCGGCGAGCCGGGCCTGAGTTTCCTTGCCGACATTCGCTGCGACCTGTTTTTCATGTCCGCCGCTGCAATTGACGAACAATGCGTTTCGGAAACCCTGCTCGAACTGGTCCAGTTGAAGCGCGCCATGATCGCGGCCGCAAACCGGGTCATCCTCATGGCCGATTCCAGCCGTTTCATGGAACGCGCCCTGCACAAGACCGCCGCAATCGATGCCATCGACACCATCGTCACCGATGAAGGCCTCGCCCGCGAACAGATCGACAAGTTCCCCTCCCCCGGCCCGCAGTTCATCACGGCATTGATGTCCTAGATATGCGCTTTCAGTTGATGTCGATTCATTTCTGAGCCCGGGCCCCGCACGCGACATCCGCGCCCTCTCCCGTATCACCATGTCACGAGCGGCGCCTTTCCCTTGAAGGCATCGCTTTCCACCTGATCGAGGACGAAGTCGGCGACATCAGCGCGGGCGATCGTTCCGCCGTTGAAGCCTTCAAGATCGAGCAGGGCGCGGACGCTACCGCGCGACGGCTTGTCGTTCAGGACCGAGGGGCGCACGATCACCCAGTCCAGGCCGCTCGTGCGGATGACGTCTTCCTGCCGGTTCTTGTCAGCATACACCTTCCGTAAAAGGAGCGGCATGATGAGGCGATCGAAGACAAAGCCGCCATGCCCCCGGCTTTTGCCCGCGCCCATACCGGTGATGGCGACGAGCTTTTTGACGCCCTGATCCTGCATCGCCGCGACCAGCACCTTGCTCGCGGCGGAGAGCAGCGTCACCGCGCGAAACGGGCTCGCTGGTGTGCCGAGCGCGCTGATCACGACATCCTGCCCTTCGAGCGCCGACCGCAGCGCGGCCGGATCAAGGGCGTCGCCGATGACGATCTTCGCGCCTTCCAGTCCTTTGGCCCTTTCGGCATTGCGGGCGAGAATGGTGACGTCATATCCGCGCGAAATGGCCTGGGCGACGATCAGCCGGCCGGTGCCTCCGGTGGCGCCGAGGACGAGCAGTTTCGGATGGGACGCAGCTCTTTGGGTCGATATTGAATTTTCCATGACGTTTTCTTTCGAAAAGCGGGACGCCTTGCTTGCGGCGCTCCCGCGGTTGATGGATGTTGCCCGGGTCAGAGCCGGCCTTCGGCGAGGAGTTCGCGGGTGCGCTTGAGCGTCGACAGCAGCGCGGCCTTGTAGCCCTTGTCGCTGTCGAACTGCGCCTGCTCGGCCTGTTCCTCGGGACCGTCCGGCGCCTTGTCGCGCAGGCCGAGATAGCAGTAGAACTTGAGCCACAGCGTGCCGGCCTCATCCTCGAACAGCTCGTTGATGATCGCGCCTTCGCGCGGGCCGGTCGCCTGGAAGAAGGTGACTTTGGTCAGAGGCTCGAGCACGATGATCTCGCGCAGGTCCGCTCCGGCGATCGTTGCGTCGCGCACGAAGTGCGTCGCGCTTTCCGCGCTGACGTCGCAGCGTGTGCAGAGACCCTCCGGCAGGAACAGGCGCGCATCGCGGGCCTTCAGTTCCAGGCCTTTCCAGGCCTGTTCGCGGGTGAGCCTGATTTCGCCGGCCGGGTTTACCGGAACGGTGGCGGTCGAATAGATCATGATACGTCTCCTGGGTGTGAGGGGTCAGCCGGCGATCTGCGCGGCGAAATCGCGATAGGTGCGGAGCGGGCGGCCGAGCATGGTCGTCAGCCGCTCGACGTCGCCCTCTTCCGGCACCATGCCGTCAGTGACGAAGCGCTCGGCCATGACGCGCATGTCGAGGGCCATCCAGCTCGGCATGGCCTGCTGCATGTTCTGCTCGAACCCGGCGAAATCCTCGCCCGGATAGGCGATCTCGCGGCCGAGCACCTCGCTCCAGATCGCCGCAACGTCGGGACCGGTCAGCGTTTCCGGGCCGACCAGGTTGATGCGGTTGAGAGGCAGCGGGTCGGGCGCGTTTTCGCGGCGGATAAGCTCGATCGCGGCGACTTCGCCGATGTCGCGGGCATCGACCATCGCGAGCCCCTTGGTGCCGATCGGCATCGGGTAGATGCCGTAGCCGGTCACTACGTCCTTGATCATCACTTCATTGTCGATGAAATAGGCAGGGCGCAGGATGGTCGCGTGCATTCCCATCGCCTCGATCATCCGCTCGACGCCGAACTTGCCGGCAAAATGCGGCACGTTCACATAGAGGTCGCTGTGGATCACCGAGAGATAGACGATGCGCTCGATCCCGGCCTCGCGGGCGATATTGAGAGCGATCAGCGCCTGGGTGAATTCGTCCGGCACCACGGCATTGAGCAGGAACAGCGAGGTGACGCCGGAAAAGGCCTCGCGCAGCGAGCCGACGTCGAGCAGGTCGCCCTTGACGACGGCGACGCCCGCCGGAAAGTCTGCCTTGGCGGGATCGCGCACCAGGGCGCGCACATCCGCGCCCCGTTTCACGAGTTGATCGACGACATTGTGCCCGACATTGCCGGTCGCACCGGTTACAAGAATGGTCATGAGAGAAACTCCGGTTTGGTGTTGAAGACACTTGCAAGATCGGTGATCCGAATTCATTCTGATAGACGTCAATTTTGGACGCGCTGTCTCACAGGTGGAACGGATGGATCTTCTCGCCCTTGCCGATTTCAATCTTGTTGCCCGGCATGAAGGGTTTGGCCGGGCCGCGCGGGCGAGCGGTCGCCCGAAGGCGACGCTGTCGCGCCGTGTCTCGGAACTGGAGGCGAGCCTGGATTTGCGCCTGTTCGAGCGCGGCGGCCGCGCCCTGAAGCTCACCGAAGAGGGGCGCGCGCTGTTCGAACGAACCTCCGCCCTCCTCACCGATCTCGAAGAAACCGCCTCGGCCATCGCATCGCGCGGCCAGACACCGCGCGGACGCCTCAGGATCAGCGCGCCGCTTTTGTTCTCGCAAACCGCCATGGGAAAGCTCGCCGCGGATTTCGCGCTGAAGCACCCTGAGGTGCGGCTCGAGGTCACCACCGAAGACCGGCCCGTCGACATGGTCGAGGAAGCCTACGACCTGGTGATCCGGGTCAATCCCGATCCGGACGAGAGCCTTGTCGGCAGGGCCTTCCTCCGCGACCGGCTTGTGGTCGTCGCAAGCCCGGAGGTGAAGCCGTCAACCGAGGGCGCTCCCGCTCCGGCCGTGGTGCGCGGTCGGGCCGAAGAAAGCGAAACCTGGCATGTGGCGACGGCGGGGGGACCATCCGCGATCGCCGTCCGGCCCGTCCTGAGCCTGTCCTCGCTCCCCATGGTCCGCGACGCCGTGCGGATGGGGGCCGGGGTCGCACGCCTGCCGATCTCCCTTGTCAGCCACGATCTTGCCGCCGGACGGCTTAACCATTGGGGTGACGTGGAAGGATCGGAGATCGCGCTTTGGGCGCTCTATCCCAGCCGCCGGCTTCTCAGCGCCCGCGTCTCCGCCTTCCTCGACCATCTGCGGGAGGCCTTTCCGGACGGATCCCCCGAAGAGCTCGCGCGCTATGTCGGGAATGGATAGCGAGGCCGCACAATTTTGACGGACGGGATAAACCAGGTTCGGCATGCGTCCTTGTTGCGCGCCAGCGCCTCTGATTGGCAAAACGCTCGCGGTTCTGCTCGATGCGCGCCAGATCGTAGAGATAGTTCGCCATCACGCCGCAGCTTTCCCTCTGACCGCGTTCGGAAAGGTCCGCATCGGCATGAACGGCGTGAAGAGAGCGCCATTACCAAGGTGAAAGCGCCTCCATCGGTTCGGTTCGTGCCAGCGGGCTCGTCAAATCTACCGGGCTCGCGCTCCCAAGCTTTGGACAAAAAAGCGGACTCTTCCTCAATATCTGAGGTTCAGGGCCTGCGGACACCCACGAAGCGTTCGAGATTTACCCCGCGCGCGTCGCCGAGGCCTAGAGCCCTTCAGGCTGAAATGGAAGCGTTCTGCGGCAAGGAATTTGCGCCAGGACCAAGGGCTTTGGCGCAGGGCATAGCCGTCGCTATGTCCAAGCCGAAGACCGCCGGTAATGGC
>MDSV01081520.1_pt1 | contig 24348 bp, 26 predicted proteins | sample 810851 | NCBI WGS metagenome assembly MDSV01 (sample SAMN05326640, study PRJNA326480) | marine metagenome | isolation source: seawater | place: Atlantic Ocean: North East | collected 2012 | reverse complement strand
TTTAGAAGTGTTTGCTTTTAATTACAAGAATAACATGTTTGCTTACAGATGTGATGAAAGACATGGTAATTCGTTCTTCGCTTATTCTTCAGCATTGGAAGTTATTAATGAAATCAGAAATGAATTAAACTTAGATTTAAGTTACTTCTATGAAGATAAATTAGATAAAGAATTAGTTGTTAAAAGAAAATTAGAAGATAAAGAAAGAGAAATAACTTTAAAATTAGAAGAAGTTAAATTCAATATCTCTAAAGTAGAAGCTTCTATCAAAGTTATTGGTGGTAGTGAACTTTTAACAGAAGCTTTAGTTAAATTAAACAAAAGAAGTGATTCTTTACAAGAAGAATTAGATTCTGTTAGAGAAGTAAAACAATCTGAAAAAGTAAAACTTTAATATTTTAAATATTAAAAAAACCCACTAAATTATTTTAGTGGGTTTTTTGTTTTTTATATATACTATAATGAATCTTACAGACGAAAATATATCATACCTTATTTTACCTAGTGATAAGTGGGTTCAAACAATATCTTATTTATATTCTAAAGAATATAAAATATCAGAAATGCTAACTTATGAAAATAATATAAAAGATAAAGCATTGTTTACATATAATGAGATTTCAAATAAAGAATTAAAAAAAGATACTTTATTTATGTTAGAACATTTTGATATTGAATATGGATTTATAAAATATAATAAAACTAAAGAAATTTATAAGATTTATAAATCAGGTAATGAAATACCAGTTGGTGTTGAATTATACGAATCTTGTTTAGAGAAAAAAAGATATGTTTTAGGTACTTTATCCTTTTCGTTTAAAGTATTAGATAAATATATAATTGTAGATAATAAAGACCAAATAAAAGAAGGTATTGAAGTTGAATATTTCAACAATAATAAATGGTCAAAGAAAATAGTAGAGAATGTTGATTTAGAATGGACAAAACTTTATTCACTACTATCTAAGTATAAAAAACTTAGAATTAAACAAACATTAGTTTAATTATCATATTTATTTAAAAATCCAGAATTTTTAGCCATTTTATTTATCATAGATACTCTTTGTTCATCAGTTAATTCATATATTGATTTAAGTAAATTTAAATTTTTGTTATAATCATTTTTATCTGGAGCTGGTCTATCATGATAAAGGTGATAACACGAACCTTCCGCTTCAGCCCATTTTAAATATTTTTTTACTCTAATAGTCATTTCATCATCTTCAGCTCCCCATCCAACAAAGTTTTCATTCCAACCTCCTATTTTAATTATAGATTCTCTTTTAAATATAGCTATTCCACCTGATATGTTTATTTTTTGATTATCATTTTGTCCTCTACCATCTCTATCTATTTTTAATATATTATCAGTGGGTTGTGTTGATTCTTGTGGTGTTAAATCAATTACTTTATTATAAGGACTTATCATATCATAATCTTTTAAAGCTTTTATAGCATTTATTAATTGATTTTGTTCTATAATTAGATCGGAATCACCAAAAATAATTACATCAGAGTTAGCTCTACGTAAAGCTACGTTGAAAGCCCATGATCTATTATATGGTTTATCTGATTTTACGAAAATATGTTTACACGCTAAATTTAAATGTTCTATTTTAGAATGTTTATCTTGTTCAACTAAAATAACTTCAACATCTCTAAATGTGTTTACCCAATCTAAGGTTCTTCTTAGTAAAGAGATTCTATCGGCTTTGTATCTAAATCCAATGACAAATGTAAATTTATATCCACTCATTATATAATAATATTTTTTGATTATATGTATAAAAACAAACTAAGTTTTAATTATATAATATGTAATGGATATATTTAGAAAATATAATTATTTCACTACAAAACATTATTCTGGTCATTTTTCTTGTTTAAAAAGAATAGTAGATTTTTTTGAAAATGATGGATATAATTTTTTTTTACTTTTAAACACAAAAGAGTTTTATAAATCCCCATTTAGAGGTTCATATACTTATCATGTTGAATTTAATGATATAACAGATTTAAGATATATTTTAGAAGATAAATCTAACTTTTTTAATGTAGATGTTATTTTAATAGATCTTATGGAAATGGACATAGAAGATATATTAGAACATAAGAAAGAATTAGAAAAGATAGAAGGTGATTATAAATTCTTAATTATGTGTAATTATAATGTTTCTTCTGAATCAATTAAAATAAATGGTGGAACAAAAATATTTGAAATTGAACATGTTTTGACTAGAAATATAACTTTTCATAAACCATCTAAATTTGGACACATTTATAAACTAAAAGATATTGGTTCAGATTTTAAATTTGATTTAGATAATCTTTTTGAAACACATTTAAGAAAGTCTAAAATAAATAAAATTTTAAAGAAACGAAATACAAATAATATATAAAAATAAAACAAAACTATGGAAAAAGAATTATCCAAAGATATACCCTTTACGGTTGAAGAAACAAAAATGTTAAGAGAAAAGTTTATAGAAAAATACTGTAAAGAAAAGGGGTGGAATTCAAAAAATCTAAGTTCTAATCAAATGTTAGAAGTAGTTACACATAGAAACTATAAGAATCCAGGTCTAATTTTAGGATAATTAATTTAATTTAAGTATATTTGAAGTATGCTTAAATTAACTGGTACAATAGTGTCTAATCCTGTAGATGTGTCTAAAAAACACAAAAAGCAGTCTTCGTGGAAAGCTGTGGCTATTATCCAGTTTAAAGATGATTTCTGTGATTATTATAGATGGTTCATAAAAAGAGAATTCGGTCTTTATCTAAATCCACCATTAAGGGGTAGCCATATTACAGTTGTTAATGATAAATTATCTGAAATAAAAGGTGATATAATGGATATTGATGGTGTTGAAATTGATGTTTATTATAATCCCAATAATATTAGATGTAATGGAGAACACTGGTGGATTAACGCAGAATCAGAAGATATTAAAAATATTAGAAAAACATTAAACCTTCCTAAAGATCCTTACTACGGATTACACTTAACTATTGGATATGCAACAGGTATAAATTTAGATATTTGTGAGTATTCAAGAATCTATAGCTTAAATAGAGGAATTTAAGTATTATAAAAACAAATTGTCTGTAAAACTCTATAATAGAAAAATAAATTTAATTATGGAGAAAAAAATCAAAGTAGCCAAACCAGTAATAAGTAATTTCATTTCATTGGAAAGAAATACCTCCATTCAACAAGGTGTTCAACAGTTACAATTACATATAACTGAACTATCTGAACAAGAGTGTTTAGAATATGCTGAAATATTAAAAAATTCTTTTATTGAACAATGGCAGAGTTTAACACAAGCTCAAACAATTGAAAAATAATATAATTATATGAACGGTGAAAAAAATTACTTAGATATATTAGACTTTGTTTTAAAAAACGGTCAATTAAAACAAAATAGAACTGGTACAAGTGCTTATACTTACCCACATATGATGATTCAACATGATATGTCTAAAGGTTTTCCATTATTAACCACTAAAAAAATGGGTATTAAAAGTGTGTCAGCTGAATTAGAGTTTTTCATAAAAGGTTTATCTGATAAAAAATGGTTAAAAGATAGAAAATGTTATATATGGAATGAATGGTGTAATCCTAAAAAAATTCCAAATAATTTAACAGATGAACAAAGAAAGGAATTCCAATTAAACGAAAATGATTTAGGAAAGGTATATGGTTATCAATGGAGAAACTTTAACTCACAAGACCATGACCAATTAAAAGATGTTTTAGATAAACTAAAAAACGATCCTAATAATAGAAGAATGGTCGTAAGTGCTTGGAATCCTACACAATTTGATGAAATGGCTTTACCTCCTTGTCATATGATGTGGGGAGTTAATGTTGTTGGTGATAAATTAAGTTTATGGTGGATGCAAAGGTCTGTTGATGTTTTCTTAGGACTTCCTTATAATTTATCTTCTTATGCTACATTACTTAAATTACTTTGTAAAGAATCTGGTCTAAAAGAAGGTATAGTAACTGGGTTTTTAGCTGATGTTCATGTTTATGAAAATCATGTAGAACAAGCTAAACTACAATTAAGTAGAGAACCTATGGATTTACCTAATTTAGAAATAAAAAACTTTAAATCTATTTTAGATTGGGAATATACTGATTTAGAATTAATAGGATATAAATCACACGAATCTATAAAAGCTCCTATAGCTGTATAAATACTAGTTAAAAAAATATATTAATTATGAATTTTGAAAATAGACACATTGGTGTTAATGATTTAGATAAAAATAAAATGTTAGAAGATATAGGTATTGAATCTTTAGACGAATTAATAAAAAATACAATACCTGAAAATATTTTATTAAAAAACGAATTGAATTTACCAGATTCTATATCAGAACAAGAATGGTTAAAAGAAGCTGATGATATATCAAAATTGAATGGAAATTTCAAAACATATATTGGTATGGGTTATTATGGTACTATAACACCACCTGTGATACTAAGAAATGTTTTTGAAAACCCAGGATGGTATACATCATACACACCTTATCAAGCTGAGATATCACAAGGTAGATTAGAAGCTTTGTTAAACTTTCAAACAATGGTGATGGATTTAACTGGTATGGAAATGTCTAACGCTTCTTTATTGGATGAATCAACAGCGGCTGCTGAATCAATGATAATGTTATTTTCTAATAGAAAAAGAGATTTAATAAAAAATGGTTCAAATAAATTCTTAGTAGATATTAATGTTTTCCCACAAACAATAGAAGTTCTTAGAACAAGAGCTAAGTCTTTAAACATTGAATTAATAATTGATGATGTGTTAAATTATGATATAAAGGATGGTATTTTTGGTGCTATTGTCCAATATCCTAATAAACTTGGTGAGATAATTGATTATAGTCAAGTTTCTAATAAATTAAATTCAATAGGAGCTGAGTTAGTTATTGCTAGTGATTTAATGTCACTAACATTAATAACTGAACCATCTAAGATGGGTGCGTCTGTTGTTGTTGGAAGTACACAACGATTCGGAGTTCCTATAGGATTTGGAGGCCCACACGCTGGTTTCTTTGCTTGTAAAGAAAAATATAAAAGAAGTATACCTGGTAGAATAATTGGTGTTTCTAAAGACACTAAGGGTAATAAAGCTTATAGAATGGCTTTACAAACAAGAGAACAACATATTAAAAGAGAAAAAGCTACTTCTAATATTTGTACAGCTCAAGCTCTTTTAGCTGTTATGGCTAGTATGTATTCTGTTTATCATGGACCAGATGGTATTAAAAAAATAGCAACTGATATAGCGACAAAAACAAAATATTTATCAGATTCATTAAATTCAATTGGATTTGTTAATAAAAACAAAAACTATTTTGATACAATTTGTTTAAACTATGTTGATGGGTTAAGAGAAATATTAGAAGATAATAATATAAATTTGAATTATAATTATTTAGATAATATATCTATAAGCTTAGATGAAACAACTACTTATAAAGATATAGATGTTATTATATCTAGTTTTTCTAAATTAAGTGGTAATTTAAATTTGGTTGAAAATAAAAATGAGTTAGGATTCAATCGTTTCTTTAAAAGAGAAACTAAGTATTTAACTAGTCCAGTTTTCAATTCTTATCATTCAGAAACAGAAATGATGAGATATTTAAAAAGATTGGAAAATAAAGACATATCATTAACAAATTCAATGATATCATTAGGTTCTTGTACTATGAAGTTAAATTCAGCTTCTGAAATGATACCACTTTCTAATTCTGGATTTAATTCTTTACATCCTTTTGTTCCTATTGGACAATCAAATGGATATAAAAAAGTAATTGATGATTTATCTTATTATTTAAAAGAAGTTACTGGGTTCAGTGGTGTTTCATTTCAACCAAATTCTGGTGCTCAAGGTGAATACGCTGGTTTAGCCGTAATAAAAGGATATTTAGATAGTATCGGTCAAATAAATAGAAATATTGTCTTAATACCATCCTCTGCACATGGAACAAACCCAGCATCAGCTGTTATGGCTGGATTAAAAGTTGTCGTTGTTAAATGTGATGAATTAGGAGATATTGATATTGATGATTTAAAAGAAAAAGTTGAACAACATAAAAATGAATTAGCTGCTTTAATGGTAACTTACCCATCCACACATGGTGTTTTTGAAGAAAAAATAGTCAGTATAAATGAAATAATTCATGAAAATGGTGGTCAAGTTTATATGGATGGTGCTAATATGAACGCACAAGTTGGATTAACTAACCCTTATACTATAGGAGCTGATGTTTGTCATTTAAACTTACATAAAACGTTTGCTATCCCTCATGGTGGTGGAGGTCCAGGTATGGGTCCGATTTTAGTAGCAGAACACTTAAAACCTTTTTTACCAAGTAATGATAATAAGTTATCTATTGGTTCTGTTGCTTCATCTAGATATAGTAGTGCTTTGATTCTGTTAATATCTTTAGGATATGTTAAAATGTTAGGTAAAGATGGGTTGAAAAAATCTACACAATATGCTATATTAAATGCTAATTATATTAAAAGTAAGTTACATAGATATTATGATATACTTTATACTAATAAAAATGATATGATAGCACATGAAATGATATTAGATTGTAGAGAATTTAAAAAGTATGGAATAGATGTTATGGATATAGCAAAAAGATTAATTGATTATGGATTTCATGCTCCTACGGTTTCTTTTCCAGTAGCTGGTACTTTAATGATTGAACCAACTGAATCTGAATCTAAAAGAGAATTAGATTTATTTATAGAATCTATGATTTCTATTAGAAAGGAAATTGGTGAGGTTATGAATGGTACTTATAGTAAAGAGGATAATGTTTTAGTTAATTCACCACATACTTTTAATTATTTAATAAGTGATAAATGGGATCATAGTTATAATAAAGAGAAAGCATCTTTCCCGTTAGAACATCTAAGACAGGTAAAATATTGGTCACCTGTGTCAAGAATTGATAACGCATATGGTGATAGAAACTTGGTGTGTAGTTGTGATGGTATTGAAAGCTATGAAGTTTGATTTTTATTAATTATTTTCAATATAATAAATAAACATTTCCATATCAGTCATATTAAAATAATCTATATCATTATCATTAAACCAATGTATAATTTCTTGTCTATTAAGAATATTATTAGCTTGTTTTAATTTTGGTAATAGTTTCTTTAATTCATCCATTTCAGATTGTTCAAAATATTCTGATTTATTATATTGTTCAGATATTTTATCATTATTATTTAATATATCAAATATTTCAGATATTAAATCAGTATCTTCTGGAATTAATTCACCATTCATAGAAGATGTTATATGTTCTGTAACAGAATTTATGTTTGATTCAGAATCTTTAAATCCTAGATTCTTAATTATTGAAACAACACATTCTTTTAATATTTCCTCAATATCTCCAAATCTATAGATACTAACTTTATTGAATTCTATTATATCTTTTAAAGCAAATTCTTTATCTATACTAACCGCTTCAAAGTTTTTAAACTTTTCTACCATATTTTCATCACCCCAAACTTTTTCTTGTTCCTCTTCTTCCATCTCAGATTCTTGTTCCTCTTCTTGTTCCTCTTTTAATTCACTTTTTGTTTTTTCAATGTCTTCTATTTCTTCTGGTTGTTCAGAATCATCTTTTGAGAAGATGTCATCAAGATTTCTTTTATATTCTTCAAAGGTTTTGATAGTTTTATTAGATTTCATTTTTGTGGTAGATAATTTTAATATATATATTAAATATTAAACTTAAATTAGATGAATATAAAGAATTTTAATCAATATAAAAATGATTTAATGATATTAAATGATTTTTTAGACAATTCAGAATCACCTATTAATGAAATAGACAGCAGTTCTATTAAAAAGATAGTAGATGATATACTAAATGATTTGGGTATTAATTTAAAATTCGTTTCTACATTTGGGTTTGCTATATCAGGTTTTTATCCTATAATTGAAGGATTGATGAGAAACATGAAATTAACTTCAGTAGAACTTACCCCTAACAATATAGTGATGATTACATTGACAGCTTTATCTGTTATTTTCTTAGAAGAAAGAGAATCAAGATTATCAGATAAAGAAAAGTTAAAATTAGAAAAAGAAACAAAATCTTTATTAACAGAATTAAAATTAAATGGTATTGGTAATGGTATAATTAAATCATTGAAAAAATCATTAATGTCTATAAAAAATCTATTTAATATAATTTTAAAACATAGTGGTAAAGCAATTGAATCAGTTGTTGATATGTTTGCTTATACATCATTGTTAATACCTGTTTTAAATTCAGTTAATTATATAATAGATAAGTATGATTTAACAATGGATACTTTAGTTTATAACTTATCTGGAATAGCTATGGGTGTTTTAACATTAATTGTTAAACATGGTGTTAAATATATTCTTAAAAGGTTAGGTATTAAAAATTCAGATAAAGAGGAAATAATAAGTGATATAGAAGATAATTTTGATGATATAGATAATGATCCTAGTATTCATAATGTAAATGATAATATTTAGTTTTTCTTATATTAAACAAAGTTCTTTAAAAAATGTATAACTAAAAAATTAGTTATAAATACATGGCTGCTCAATTAGAGAAGATTTACTTAAATTACATTTTAGATAATAAAACATATTTTGAAATAGTTAAAACACATTATTTTAAAAATAACGAAATTCAGTTTGTATATGATATTATAAGAAATTATATTATAGATGGTAATAAGGATGTTCCTAGTATAAGACAAATATACGATATGGTATCCATAGAAGATAAAAGAGGGTTTATAACTAAAGATATATTTAAAACTATTTTTAAAGTAGATTTAAAAGAATATAGTGAAAAAGATTTCATCATACCTAAGATGAATGGTTGGATATTATCAAACAAGATTAAATCAGGTTCTGTTGATATTGTCGAAGAAACTAGAGATTTGGATAATATCAATGAGTTTGAAGAAGTAGTTAAACAAGCAAATAAAATAAAAGAGATAGCTGATGATATGTCTTCTATATCATTCACAAGTGATAATGATGATTTAGGTTCGGATTTTGATATAGCTGAAAACCACTTACAGGACAATGGTATGTTAAAAGTAAGTTGTGGTTATTCAACCATAGACCATATGTTAGGTGGTGGTTGGGACACTGGAACATTAAATTGTTTAATGGCTTCTACTAACAATGGTAAATCACTTTGGATGCAAAATTTTGCTGTTAGGTCTGCTGACCAAGGTCATAATGTTCTTTATATAACACTTGAGATGAGTGAGAAAAAGGTTTTAAAAAGACTTGGTTCTATGGGTCTTAAAATACCTATCAATGATTATGATGAAAAATCTAAGGATGTTGGATTCATGAAAAAGAAAATAAAAGAAAGAAGAACAGCATCTGATGATGGTTTATTTGATAAAAAGGTAGGAAGAATAATAACAAAATTTTGGGCAGCTGGTACAGCCACTGTTGATGACTTTGATAACTTCATGAAAAAGTTAAAAGAAGTTTCTGGAATTGATATAAATTTAATAGTAGTTGATTATATAACACTTATAGCTCCAACAAAAGGCAGTGGAAGTGATACTTTATATACAAAAGGAAAACATTTAGCTGAGGGTTTAAGAGCTTTAGCTTCTAAATATAGTTGTCCATTAGTAACTTCTATACAAGTAGCTAAAGACGCTTGGAATTCAAATGATATAACACTACAAGATATTCCAGAATCAAAAGCAATAGCTGAAACAGCTGATACATTTTTTGCTATAATTAGAACCGAAGATATGAAATTACAAAACTTATATAGGTTTAAGTTATTAAAACAAAGAGATGGTGACTTTTTAAAGTCACAGGTGAAATTAGATTTAAATACTACATATTTAACATTGGAAAATGATAGATTTGTTGATTCGTAAAATAATAAAATAACATGGGAAAAGAAAAAAAACAACCAAAAGATTTGAAAGAAGAACTAGATGATGACATTATCAATTTTGATGATGATATAATTGATGACATTCCTATCAGTGATGAAGATGTTGCTAAAGTTGATGAAAGTTCTAATATTGATAATTTTTCATTGTCTAAACATCAGATTGAAGGAAAACACTCATTAAAGTATGATACTATATTCAAAGGTAAAAAAGAAGAAATTAATGAAGATGAAGAAATGTCTTTCACTGAAATTAATTATGAAACAATAGAATTAGACAAATCATCTAGTTATTATTCAGAAACCAATGATAATGAAAATTACTTTAGAACTAAGAAATTAAAAGAAAAGGTGTATGAGGTTTTAGATGAACACACACAAGTTAATTTTAAAGTTAATAGAAGAAAGCCATCAAAGGTTGATTTCAATTCTTATATATGTATTTTAAAGAAAAATTTATCACAATATAATTTTACTAATGTTGAGATATTTAATGAGTTATCCTTTTATTTCTCAGATAATTTGTTTAATATGTTTAAGTTGTTAGATTCTTATTGGAAACAAGAAATAATTAAAGAACTTCAAGAACATATTGGTAAAAACAATAAATCAAAGGAAATAAGAAATAGAAACATTTATGAAAGTACAGAAATAGAATTTGAACACATAGATGTCAATGGTGATAAGAAAATAATACAAGGTATTGTAAAGGAAACTGATTATAACAAAAACTCATTTAAAGTAGATTCGTATGAAAATATTTATACAGTTAAATTAGATGAGATAGTTAGAATAATAAACAACACTAAATTCAAGTATAATTTAAACAAATTAAACAATATAGATTTTTTATAAAATATAATAATAAAAAATTATATAAAACAAAAACATAAATTTTGAATAAAAATAAAACTTTGTAAATTTTTTATTTAAAACAGACCAATATATAATATTAACAATAATAAAAATAATTAAAATGAGTATGATAAAAGTAACTAAAAGGAACGGCAAACAAGAACCTGTTATTCTTGATAAAATATTAGATAGAATAGAACAACAGACTTATAAGTTAGACCAAAAGTGGATTGTACCTTTTGAAGTAGCTCAGAAAGTAATTGATGGTATTACACCAGGTATTAGAACCTCAGTATTGGATCAATTAGCCACTGAAACGGCTGCCGCTTTAGCCACAAAACATCCAGATTATTCAATTTTAGCCGCTAGATTAGCGATTACATCGTTACATAAAGAAACTAAAAAAAGTTTTTCAGATACGGTTAAAGATTTATATAAATTTGTTAATCCTAAAACTGATAAACATTCACCTATAGTATCTAAAGAATTTTTAGATATAGTTCAAGCAAATTCAGATCAATTAGATTCAGCTATTATTCATAGTAGAGATTATAATTCTGATTACTTTGGATTTAAAACATTAGAAAAGTCTTATTTACTTAGAATAAATGGTAGAGTAGCTGAAAGACCTCAGTATATGTATATGAGAACAGCTATTCAAATTTGGAAAGATAATATTGAAAAGGTAATTGAAACATACAATTTACTTTCTGAAAGTTATTACACACACGCAACACCTACTTTATTTAATTCTGGAACTAACAGAACTCAATTAAGTTCTTGTTTTTTATTAAAAGCTAATGATAGTATTGAAGAAATTTTTGATACGTTAAAAGAATCTGCTAAGATATCTAAAAATGCTGGTGGTATTGGTATTTCATTCCAAGATGTAAGATCAACTGGAAGTTATATTGCTGGTACAAATGGAACTTCTAATGGTATTATTCCTTTCTTAAAAATCTACAATGAAACGGCTAGAGCTGTTGACCAAGGTGGTGGTAAAAGAAAAGGAAGTATTGCTATTTATTTAGAACCATGGCACGCTGATATTACATCTTTCTTAGATTTGAGAAAAAACCAAGGAGCTGAAGAATTAAGAGCAAGAGATTTGTTTTTAGCTTTATGGGTAAATGATTTATTCATGGAAAGAGTTGAATCTAATGGAGATTGGTGTTTAATGTGTCCACATGAATCACCAGGACTTTCTAGTGTTTATGGTAAAGAATTTAAAGAACTTTATACTAGATATGAACAAGAAGGTAGATATAAGAAAAAAGTTAAAGCTAGAGAAATTTGGGATAAAATATTAGAATCTCAGATAGAAACTGGAACACCTTACATGTTATATAAAGATGTTATCAACGAAAGGTCTAATCAATCTAATATCGGAGTTATTCGTAGTTCTAACTTATGTGCTGAGATATTAGAAGCTACAGGTATTACTGAAGCTCAAAAAGATATTTTGAAAAATGATGAATTGTTAGATAGTTTAAACTTATCAGAATTCAAAGGAAGAGAATCTGTTAATGAAACTGCTGTTTGTAATTTAAGTTCAATCGCTTTACCTAAGTTTGTTAATAAAAACAAAACATATAACTTTAAAAAATTATATGAAGTGGCTTACAAAGCTACTATTAATTTAGATAAAGTTATTGATGTTAATTATTATCCATCAGAATCAGCTAAGTTCTCTAACTTTTTACACAGACCAATTGGTTTGGGTGTTCAAGGATTAGCCGATGTTTTCTTTAAAATGGATTTACCTTATGGTAGTGATGAATCTAAACTTTTAAACAAAGAAATTTTTGAAACTATATACCACGCTTCTATTTCAGCTTCATGTGATGTGGCTAAAGAAAATGGTCCTTACTCAACATTTAAAGGTTCTCCTTTATCTCAAGGTAAATTCCAATTTGACCTATGGGGTGTTGAACCAACTAAAAGATGGGATTGGGAAAAATTAAGAAAAGATGTGGTACAAAATGGTGTTAGAAATTCATTAACAACAGCAGTTATGCCAACAGCATCAACTTCTTCTATTTTTGGTAATGAAGCATCTATTGAAGCACAAACTTCAAATATGTATACTAGAAGTGTATTATCTGGAACATTCATATTAGTTAATAGACACTTAGTTAAAAGATTAATTAAATTGAATCTTTGGAATGAAGAAATGAGAAAGAAAATAATCTTACAAAATGGTTCTATTCAGAATATTCCTGAAATTCCAACAGATTTGAAAGAAATTTACAAAGTATCACATGAAGTTAAACAAAAAGATGCTATTGAGATGTCGGCTGATAGAGGAGCTTTTATTGACCAAACACAATCTTTAAACATATTTATGAATGACCCTAACTTCGCTAAATTAACAGCGATGCATATGTATGGTTGGGGTAAAAGAAGTTTAATGGTTGATGATAATGGAAAACCTATAATTCCAACTGGTGATAATATTGAAATCATATATGATAGTGAGGGTAATCCTAAATCATATAGAGATAAAAAAATGGCACTTAAAACAGGTATGTATTATCTAAGAAGTAATTCTTCAACAGACGCTGTTAAATTTACAGTAAGAGAAGAAGAAAAAACAACTGAAGAACAAATTGAAGCAATAACTTGTTCTATAGATAATCCAGAAGATTGTGATATGTGTGGTTCTTAAAAAATAGTGAATTAAATTTAAACCCTAAAGTAAATTTACTTTAGGGTTTTTTTATAAATATACTCAAACTTTATCTAATAATACTGATATAATATATTGATATAATACGTTCTTTAAAATAAAAATATTCCTACTTAACTCAGTTGGTTAGAGTGCAAAACTGTTAATTTTGAAGTCCCTGGTTCGAGTCCAGGAGTGGGAGCTACTATAAATATTGTTAATTGATAGGAAATATAGACCTATTAATTAACAACTATTGTTAATTAAAATGGTTTTTATTTTTAATATATAAAAATAAAAGCTATGTCTAATAAAGAATTGATAATTGATTTAAGAAAAAATGGTAAAACATATAATGAGATATCAGATATTTTAGGTATATCAAAATCTACTATACATTACCACTGTAAAAAATTAGGTATAAACGGATATAATATATCAAATGATACTGATAAAATAAATGAAATTAAAAAACTTTGTGAAACACACACTATAAAAGAAGTGTCTAATATTACTAATGTTTCTATAAGCACGGTAAAAAGATATAAAAATAAAAATATAAAATTAACTGATAGTGAGATAAGAAATAATAAAATAAAATCCGTTATAGATTGGAGAAAAAGAGCTAAAGATAAGTTAATTGAATATAAAGGAGGTGAGTGTGTAATTTGTGGTTATAATAAATGTTCAAGGTCTATGGACTTTCATCATTTAGACCCTGATAAAAAAGATTTTGGTATATCAGGATCTACAAAATCTATTTCTAAATTAAAAAAAGAAGTGGATAAATGTATATTAGTTTGTAAAAATTGTCATGGTGAAATACATGATGATATAGAAAATAAAAAGAATGAAATATTAAATATTGAAAAAAATAAATTAAAAGATTTTTTTCAAAAAAAATAAGTTAAAATACTATGGCTGTGTAGGTTATGGATTTGATCAACCATAATTGATGTTGGGTGTTAATTTTAATGTATTAGGATTTATACTAGTATCCTACTTACATATTTACCGAACAAAGGTTCGATTCCTTTCAACAGCCACTAATAATTTATTATATACAATAAAAAAAAATTTAAGATGAAAAAACTTTTATTGATATTAGCTTTGTTTTTTAGCTTAAATGCTAAATCTAATGCCATTATAATGGAATGGAGTTGTGGTGAACTAATCGTTAGTTTTTGTGAAAACGATAAAATGTTTGTCGGTGGTATAGAATATGATATTGTTTATTGTGATGATGTTTTATATTTAAATTATAATGATGAAACTTTATTATATGTAATAAAAGAAAGTAAAGATGTTATCTTAATTGTTAATATAGATAATCCATCTGATAAAAAAAAATTAACTAGATGTTATGACTAATACAGAAATAAAAAAAGCTCTTTATAAACAAAAACCTATAGCTAAATTAGAATTCATCAGAGTTGGTGTTGCTTATTACTCAACAACTGTTAATAACGAAGGTGAGGATTTTAAGGTTAGTTTTCAGGTACCAGTTAATGACATGGGTGATGCTGATTACTATGTTGAAATGGATGCTAAATTATTAAACAGATACATTTCTGAATAATAAAAACAAAAAATCCTAGGTTTTCGTCTAGGATTTTTTTTATTGAATTATTTTTACTATATTTGAATATATTAAAAAAGTATTAGATATGATTATTAAAAATATACACGAAAATTTATTAACTGGAATTCAAACAATGTTGGTCAATCCTTTAATTGACCTTCCTTATTATGGTGAATTCAATCTACACGTTAATTTCTCTGAAAGTAAAAGTATTCCAACATGTGCTGTTAATGTAACTTCTAAAGGAATGAATTTTTACTATTCTTCTGAATTTTTAGAAAAACTAACACAAAAAGAAATAAACTTTATTATTTTACATGAAGATTTTCACTTACTTTTTGATCATCCTAGTAGAACAGTATCTGGTAATTACAAACACGAATTATCTAATATAGTTCAAGATATGATTATCAATCATGTTATATGGGAAGATATATCACACGATTTCGTTGAGATTCCAAAAGGTGAAGATGGTAAGAATATGGCTCTTTTTGTTCCTAAAGAATACACAGGTAAATTGATATTTGAAGAGTTGTATGAGTGGATGAGTGATAAAAAAGAAGAACACGATAGAAAGAAAAAAGAACAATCTGAAAATAATCAAAAGTCCGAACAAGATGGTGACCAAGGAAGTGGTCAAGGAAAAGGACAAAACCAACCAAGTCAAGGTGGTAGTGGTCAACCAAGTCAAGGTGGCCAAGGGAAAGGACAACCAAGTGATGATTATGGACCATATGGACAAGGACCTAATGGTGATGGAACTTTAGATACTTACTCTTTAGATAAATTATTTGAAGATATGGACAACGGAAGTGATGGTGAATACTTAGATAAACATATAGAAAATGAAGTATCTGATGAAGTTAAATCATCTATGGTTAATGATATCAAAGATAAACTAAGTGCTAGAGGTCTATTAAAAGGAAGTGCTGAATCTACTTTGAATAAATTAGTTAAGAAAAGAAAAGACTATTTAAAGAAAATAAAAAGAACTATATCAAATGTTATCTTTGGTTCAAATAAAGTTAAATCAATAACTAAAAGAAACAGAAGAGATATTGATGGTATAAAAGGTAAAAGAAAAATTAAATCAATGATTAATGTTGGATTAGATACATCTGGTTCAATGGGTGGAACTTTTGAAAGAGTTTTATCTTATATCTATCAAAATGATATTGAAGTTAATTTTATGGAATCTGATACCGAAGTAAGATGGGTTAAAAAATTGAAATCTAAAAAAGATATTGAAGCAATTCCAATTAAAGGATTAGGTGGAACTTGTTTACAACCAATGATTGACCATATTGCCGAGAATTTTAATAATGTAAATTCAGTTTTGTTGACAGACGGTTATTGTGATAGTTTAGACTTTTCTAAAATAAAAGGTAAAACATTAATTTTAAGTGTTGGTGTTAAGTGTCCTATAACACATGATAATGGTAGAGTGTCACAAATTATCTTAGAAAAATAATTTTAAAAATATTAGTTTGTATTAAATAAAGGATGTTCAATTTTGTTCATCCTTTATTTTTGTTTTAAAGTATTTTTAATTAACTTAGTAACTTAATATATAGAATTATGAAAATTTCAAGATTTAATCAATACATTTCAGAATCGGTTATAGATAAAAAATTACCTGTTTCTAAAGAGATAAGAGAACTTTCCGAACTATTTAAACAAAATGGTAAAAGATTATACATTGTTGGTGGTTGGGTTAGAGACCATTTAATGGGTAAATCTCCACATGATATTGATTTGGCTACTGATTCATTACCTGATGATACATTAGAATTTTTAGGTGATAAATACTCTGTTGATTTAGTTGGTAAAGCTTTTGGTGTTATTATACTTAAAGTTGGTGGAGAAGATGTTGAGATTGCTTCTTTTAGAACAGATGGTGATGGTAGAAAACCCGAAGTTAAATTAGGTGTTACTATTGAAGAAGATGTTAGTAGAAGAGATTTAACTATATCTGCTTTATTTTATGATATTGAAAACGATAATATAGTTGATTTAGTTGGTGGTATAAATGATATCAATAATAAAGTTATTAGAATGGTTGGTGATCCTTTAGATAGAATAAGTGAAGACCAATTGAGAGTTTTAAGAGTTGCTAGATTTGCTAGTAGATATGGATTTGAAATAGATGATAAAACAGCTAAAGCTATACAAAAGAATTCTGATTTAAGTGAAATATCTAAAGAAAGAATTGTTGAAGAATTTTTAAAGGTTTTTGAGAAGAATCCAAGTTTAAAACCATTTTTAGATATTATAACTAAATTTGGTATATGGAATCAGATATTCGGTGATTTTAAAATAAATACTAATGTTGTAGAAACTAGTAGTGTTTCTTTATACTTGTCTAATTTATTAAAAGATAATGATTCAAAAGACTTAGAAGTTTTAACTGAGGTTTTCAAATGGTCATCTGATATAAAAGATTCTGTTAAATTCTTAGTTTCTTTAAAAGATTTTAAACCAGAATTACTTAATAAATACTTTACTGAAAAGAAAAGAATTAAGATGGATAATGAAACTATTTTAGAATTTTTAAATTTATCTGAGATACCTAATAAAGAAATGGTTTTAAAGTTTTCAGAATATGTTCCAACCGTTAAAGCATCTGAATTAATTAAATTAGGATTTAAAGGTGAAAAGTTAGGTACTGAAATAAAAAGATTAGAAATAGAAAAATTTAAAGAATTGTTATGATACATTACATTGATTATATAAAAGATAGGATTGGAAATAATTATTTAGGTATAAAAATACCTAATGGTGTTGTTCAACCATTTTTAGAAGATATGAAAAATTTCTTATCAGAAGATGAGTTTGAAACATTTGTTGATAATCAAGGTAAAAGAGATAAGGGAGCTTATCACTTAACTTTAATGAGTGTAATGGAATATAATAAACTAACTGATAGTATGGGGTTAGATAAATTTATTAGTTCATTACAACAAGTTTTTAAGTATGATATAGACGATTTAAAAATGATGGGTGTGGGAACTGCTGAGAAATCTACTAACAAAGCTTTTTTCATAGTTTGTCAATCGGATAAATTAGACGCTGTTAGAGATTTTTATGGATTATCTGAAAAAGATTTTCATATAACTATAGGATTTAAGTGGAAGGATGTATTTGGTGTTAGAAAAAATGTTGTTATTAAAAAGGAAAGTATATTCACTGATGTTTTAAAACAAAAATACTTAAATAAAAGAAATTTTGATTTTATTAAAAACATATCTAATTATAATTTAGATAAAAATTCACAAATCATACCAGTTAGATTAACAGACACTTACGTAAAAGTTAAATGTGATGGATATTATTTAGACATTTCGTATATAGATGATTTTAATGAATTAAGAATAACTTCTAAATATCCTATAGATGGACATGGACTTCCTAGGATGACTACTTATGAAATAAACAAAATATTTAATATTTAATTAAAACCTATATCATATTTTTCATATAAATTAATGAATATTTAATTTAAAAGATATGGCTAAAGAAAAATTATTTATAAAAGTAGAAGATTCTGAATTAAAAGAATTAATTGAGAATTATAAACAAAAACACGAAGAATCTGGTTTAGCTAAAAAAGAATCTGATTCATTTTCAAAAAAGATTAAAAATATTGCTGAAAAGCAGTGGTTAGAATATTATAAAGAAACTGGTCAAAACCCAGGAACTATTGTAATTGAAGCACAAGATGTTATAGATGGTTCTTTTTCCTCTATAACTTATATTCCAAGTAACAGGTTTAAATCTATTACTGATAAAAACTTAGATTCTATAAAGGGTATTATTGGTGATGAATTCTTAGATAATAAAATAGAGCATGTTATTAGTAATGATATTTATACAAAGTATCAAGATTTAATAACTGATTTTATTTTAAACAATGAAAACATAGATGATAAAGACAAAATAAATTTTATTACAAAAACTGAGAAGGTTTCTATTAAAAAAGAAACATTGGATAATTTAACGGAATTTGATGATATTCAGAAAGTTCTAGAAACAATCAGCCCAGTTTTTTCAATAAAAGATCCAATTATATCTTAAAAGTTTTTTTTATTGAATATTTATCCTTAAATTTGATTAAGTTAAAAAACAAAAGACATGAAAGACATAAGAGAAATATCAGACAAATTTCCAAACGACAGAGAGTTTGGTACCAATGTTAGACCATTTGCTAAATTGGATAGAAAATATAGTCAAATTGAAAAAAGTAATCCTAATGACATGGATTTGGGAAAAAAGATGAGAAAAATTTTGGATAAATAAATTAAATAGTTATATTAGTAAAGTAAATTTTAAAAGATTAGATAAAATGGAAGGAATTAAGGATTTTGATAAAAGATTAGAAACATTAACACCAAAAGAAAGAATGTATTTCTCTATTATGAGAGCTAAATCTGGTGTTCTTAAAATAAGTGCTAAACCAGGAGTTGCTAAAACAGCAATAGCTCGTTCAATCGCTAAGAAAATGGGATTTGAATATAAAGATATCAGATTGACCATGATTGATGAAACTGATTTAGGTCTTTATCCAGATAAGGATGTTCTAGAGTATGAGAATGAAAAAGGTGAAGTTTCTAAAGTTAAAGTTTTAGATTTCATTATTCCAAAATGGGCTTTTAAATCAAATTTGAAACCTACACTTATTCACTTTGAAGAGTTGAACAGAGCTTCACAACACGTTAGAAACGCGGCTTTACAAATCTTATTAGAAAGAGAGATTGGAACCGAGTTTAAGTTCAATGAGAACGTTTTAATGATGTGTTCGGGTAACTTAGGTGAAGAAGATAACACTGATGTTGAAGAATTAGATTCGGCTCTTAATAACAGACTAATTCACGTTAATCACAAACTTTCAGTAGAAGAATGGATTGATGGTTTCGCAAGAGAAAATGTTCATCCTACCATTGTTGATTATATAGAAACTCATCCAGAGCAGATATACAAAACTAGTGAAAACACAGACGCTTACGCTACACCAAGGTCTTGGACGTTTTTATCTGACTTTATTATAGAAAACTTTGGTAAAGATTCTAAACCATCTGATTTCTTACCAACCGTTAAAGAAGTGGCGATGAGTTATGTTGGAAATTCTTACACTAAATTTATAAGATACTGTGAAGACATGGTTAATTTAAATATTAACGATATCATAACAAACTTTAAATCTGTTAAGAATCAAGTAGTTAAATTCAACAGAGACAGAAGGTCTGAATTAATTCAATCACTTCGTCAAATTGATATCTTAAAATTGAAAGATAGTGAGATTAAAAATGTTGTTGGGTTCTTAAATACAGTTAATGATGATGAGAAGACAGCATACTTGTTACATCTAATTGACAAGATAGAAGATGATGAAAACTCTAAGAGTGATTATAAAACAGATAATCCTAAACTAATTAATTTCCTATTAGAATTTGAAGATTGTTTGGGTTCTATGGATGAAATTACAAATAATTAAAAAATAAAAAAGGAGCTTTAAATAAAGCTCCTTTTAAGTGTTTTTGTAAAAACACACAATATAATATAATATATACAATATGAGAGAGAAAGAATTTAATATTATCGGATTGTCTCATAATCAAACAAGCATTGGTAGTTTTGTTGTTGTCTTATCGGAAAAAGATGGTGACGAAAAAATTCCTGTTATAGTAAAGTCATCTGACGCTACTAATATTACTGGTGCTATAAATGAGGATGAGATAAAAAAATCAAGTATATATGATTTAGTCAGATCAATGACTAAACACTTTTTGATTACATTAGAAAAAATAGAAATTTACGATGTCATAGAAGGAATATTCTACGTTAAGTTGAAATTTATAAACGAAGACGAAGAAATTTATTTAGATTGTTCTATTGGTGATGCTTTAGTTTTATCAGCAGTTTATAAGATGTCTATTATTGTTTCCAAGAAAGTTTCTGATAATTATGCTATTGTCTTAAATGAAGATGGTTCTGTTGAAATTCCTAAAAAAGATCCAACTGAAGTATTAGAAGAAAGTATTGAACAATTAGAATATTTAATAAAAGAAGCTTTAGAGTGTGAAGAATATGAAAAAGCTGCTCAACTTAGAGATGAAATAGAAGTTTTAAAAGGAAACAGATAATTTAATTTTTTTTATTGAAATATTTTCACTATATTTATTCTTGTAATGTTTAAAACCTACAGATATGTTAGATTATAATAAGTCAGAATTACTAGAAAAATTAGGAAAATTAGAAATTGAAAGAGTAAATAACACTGTTATTACTAAATTTCGTGGTAAAGTTATTAAAACCGCTGAAGTTAGTGACATATACGAGGTTTTTGATATTGTTAGTTATATCAAAGATAAAATTGACTTGATTGAAAATAATTTCAAGATAGATAGATATTACCTTAGAATAAAGGGTGGTGTTCAAGACTTGAAATTGATTTCTGATAGCGTTGATATTAATGGTATTAATTTCAGCAAAGCTTTTTATATTACAAACTCTACTGATAAGTCTAGAAGATTATCTTTTAGAATAGGTTTATTTTCAGACAGAAAGAATATACATTATGTAAATTCTTATAAAGAATTAGATTTCAATAAAAAACACTATAACGGTATCAATAAAAAAGTCAATGAAACTTTTCAGAACATAGATAGAGAAATTTTTGACGAACAAATAAAATCTTTGAAATCATTAGTTGGTCATCAAATTAAATTATCCAATATTAGAAAAGTAATAATGGGTGATGATGTTGATAATTTTAAAACATCTGATAAAAACAGATTTTTAGTATTTAAAAACTCTGTTTTAAACTACGGTATGTTTAAGTTAGATTCAGATGAAAAATTTGAAATGTATAGAAGAACTTGTGAGATAAGACATGATTTTCAATTAGATGCTTTTAATGTTCTTTTATCATATTTAAGAATTTTCAACCAAAAAGATTCTGTTATTTTAAAAAGAGAAAGTAAAAGAATTTTAGAACTAACAAAGTTCACTATAAGAAAAAGATTGATTAGTGAAATTCTAAGTTCTAAATAGAAAACTTTATTTTTTTTAATAGTATAATTGTTATGGAAAAAAATAAATACCTGATATTTGAAGTCTCAGGTGGGTTAGGAAAACATGTAGCTTCTACAGCAGTAGCTATGTGTATAAAAAATAATAATCCAGATAGAGACCTAATAGTAGTTTGTGCATATCCCGAAGTTTTTCTACACTTACCTTTCGTTAAAAGAGTTTATAGATTAGGAACAACACCTTATTTTTATGATGATTTTATAAAAGAAAAAGACTCTAAAATATTCAAACACGAACCTTACTTTACTTACGAACACATAAATAAAAAAATGGGTTTAATCCAAAATTGGTGTAAATTATATAATTTAGAATATAATGGAGAACAACCTATTTTAAACCCAAACATTAGACAATATCAACATGGTATTAATAAATGGATTAGAGATAAACCTATTTTCTTAATTAATACTAATGGTGGTCCATTAGAAGGACAAACACATCCTTACACATGGGCTAGAGATATGCCACCCGAATTGGTTTCACAAATAGTAGAACCTTTTAAAGAAACACACCATATAATTCAAGTTTGTAGACAAGGGTGTTTTCATATACCAGGAGCTGAAGTTTTAGATAAAAAAATGTCTAATATGGAACTGTTTACTTTACTTATAAATACCGATAAAAGAGTTTTAATAGATTCGTGTTTACAACACGCATCCAAAGCTTTTAATCTACAATCTACTGTTTTATGGGTAACTACATCATGTAAGTTATTTGGATATAACCTACACTCTAATATACAAGCTAATTTACCAAAAGAAGCTAATTTACCAGATAGTTATTTGTTTGATTATAACTTTAATGGTGTTTTACATGAATGTCCATTTTTTAATTTAGATATATTTGATTTAGATGAAATAATGGTATCAATAAATTTACAAAAAAATAATAAATAATAATTATGTCAAAAAAAATATTTTTTCAATCGTCACTACCTAGAGCAGGTTCAACTCTTTTACAAAATGTTATGGGTCAAAACCCTGAATTTTATGTAACACCAACATCAGGTGTTTTAGAGTTATTTTATGGAGCTAGAGCCAATTATACAGCTTCTCCAGAATTTAAAGCACAAGATTCAGAAGTAATGAAATCAGGTTTCTTACATTTCTGTAGATATGGATTAGAAGGGTTTTTCCATGGTGTTACTGATAAACCTTATGTATTAGATAAAAGTAGAGGATGGGGTGTTCATTATGGGTTTTTAAATTCATTTTATGGAGATCCTAAAATAATATGTATGGTTAGAGATTTAAGAGGTGTTTTCGCTTCAATGGAAAAAAACTTTAGAAAATCTCAACATTTAAGTGATGAGATTGTAAATCACTCAGAAATGACAGGAACAACAACCGATAAAAGAGTAGGAGAATGGGCTAAATCACAACCAGTTGGTATGGCCATTGAAAGATTACAAGAAATATTTACACAAGGAATAAACCAAAAAATGCTTTTTATTAAATTTGAGGATTTAACTGAAAATCCAGAAAAAGAAATAAAAAGGATTTATGAATATTTAGGACTACCTTATTATGAAGGACATGATTATAAAAATGTTCAACAAATAACTCAAGAAGATGATTCTGTATATGGTGCTTATGGTGACCACACAATAAAACCAGAAATAAAACCACTTAAAAAAGATTTTGTGGAAATTTTAGGAAAAGGAACCTGTGATTCAATAAAAAATAGCTACAAATGGTTTTATGATATTTTTAAATATAATTAATATAATATGACATTATTACCTAACAGAGATATAGACCTTACAGATTTGGGTGGATTGATATTTAATGAAAAATATCATTCCTACCACAATTCTGATGGGGAAAAATATACTGGTGTTACAACTTTAATATCTAAATATAAAAGTCAAAAGTTCAACGCTGATAATACTTCTAAGTATAAAGCTATGAAGGACTACCTACCTAAAAAAATATTTGATAGAATAAAAGAAATGGCTGGTGGCTGGGAGAATGCTCATACTTATTATGAAAGAGTTTGTAATAAAGGTGATGAATATTCAATAAACCTAGAAAGGATTAAAAAAGAGTATTTAGATAGTTGGAAAAATAAAACTATATCTGGCTCAGAAGAACATGATGAAAGAGAAAGGGATATAATGGAAAATGGGTTTTATCATAATGGTAAATTATATCCTTTTTTAAATAAAAACATATTAGAAATA
>MDSV01129960.1_pt1 | contig 24356 bp, 24 predicted proteins | sample 810851 | NCBI WGS metagenome assembly MDSV01 (sample SAMN05326640, study PRJNA326480) | marine metagenome | isolation source: seawater | place: Atlantic Ocean: North East | collected 2012 | reverse complement strand
GTTGATAGGCTGGATGTGGAAGCGCAGTAATGCGTGCAGCTGACCAGTACTAATAGCTCAATTGGCTTGATTTATGCACTGAAAAAAATTTTTTATAGATATATATTAGTTAAACAAAATGAAATATCACTCTAAATCAAAAAAAAATTATAACTTCAAGATTCCAAGACAAGACCACTCAGACATTATTTCAATGTTATAATTTTATTTATATAAAGTATCCAGTCTGGGCGTATCTTGGTCTGCGTCCGCCTTAAAAAATATTTTATTTTGATCCATCTCATAAAAAATATCAACATTTTTTTTTATAAAAGGTTCAAAATGAATTGGAATTATATTTTTATCTTTCAGATTTTTCTTTGAAAAACCAGATATTTTTAAAATTTTAGAAACGTCTTTACTACAAAGCATATCAACATATTCGTAATTATTTTTTAAAATAAGCTCATTAGTAAAGTTACCTAAATTTTTTAATAATTTTAAATCACCAACATAATCAACATAAGTTAATATTTTTGATGTTCTATAAAATTTCTCTCTTGCTACTAATAATGAATTTTTTTTTAAAATAAAAAATTTATATTTAAAAAAAGGATGTTCAAAATATCTTTTCTTTAAATACCACTTATCTTTAAAAGGTAAGTATTTAAATTTTTTATTAAAATTGAAAAATTTTTCCATCTCAGAAAATTTCTTAATTTCAAAAACATGAATATTATTTTTTTTAAATTTTTTTTTTTGTTTCTTTTTTATTTTAGCAATATAAAACTTAGATTTATTTTCATTTAGGAAATAAAAATGATTCATTCTACCGGTAATTCTATTGAAAATTTTTTCTACTAATGGTTTCATAGTTTTTGGATTTGTACCTATTCCACAATAAGTTTTAGGTTTGGTAATCTCTAACATTTGTTTCATCACCCAAATTCCAAGATATGGAACTCCTATTCTAGGTCTTACAAGAGTAACTGAACCACATATATGACCATTAAGAATTTTTTTTGTATAAGGGATGAATCCTTGAATTGCATCAATATTTAAATTTTTCTTGTTTATCGCAATTAAAAAATTATATTTTGATTTATTTTTATATTGATAATTAAAAAAATTTTTATTTTTGCCTAATATGTGATTATCGGACCAGAATTTTTTAATAAATGACATTATGGTTTTACCATCTTTTTTAGTAGCCAATCTAACAGTGTAAATTTTTTTTAAAACTTTCATTTTTGATCTAATACGATTTAAATTTCATTAATTACTAAATAATTTGTAAAACTTGTAAACACAATATAAAACTTCAATATAAATTTATATGAACAATTTAAAAATCTATAATCAATCTTTTATAAAAACTTTTGGAGTTAAAGAAGCAAGATTAAAGAAACTCAAATATCAAGATACTAAATCCTGGGATAGTGTTGGACACATGAACTTAATGAGTGTTTTAGAAAAAAAATTTAACGTAGAATTAAAAATTGATGATATAGTGGACTTTTCAAGCTATGAAAAAGGAAAAAAAATTCTTAAAAAATACAAAGTTCAAATAAAGTGAAAAAAAAAGATAAATTTTTTGATATTAATTTCATCAGAAGTTCTCAACAAAATAGATTTCCTCTATTATTTATTGATAAAATCATAGAATTAAAACCAGGCAAAACAGTTACAGCTATTAAAAATTTTACTTATAATGAATGGTTTTTTCCTGCTCATTTTAAAGATGAGCCTAATGTACCAGGTTTTATTCAACTAGAATGTCTAGTTCAGACTTTCATAATGACTTTTTTAAGTAAAAAAGAATATAAGAATCTTAAGACTAATTTTTTTGATTTAAATAATACAAAGTTTAGAAGAAAAATTATACCGGGAGATACTTTAAAAATCAAAGCTCAATTAAAATCTTTCAACAGAGGAGTCGCAAAAGGAAGTGCAGTGGGAAGTGTTGAAAATGAATTTGCTTGTTCAGCAGATTTTGTAATAACCATACCTGACATTTTTGATAAGTTTATTCCAAAAAAAAGAAAATAAAATGAAAATTTAAATGAGACTTTCAGATTTTGTAGTTGAATATTTGAAAACTAAAAATATCAAAAATTTCTTTGTTGTAACAGGAAGAGGTACTTTATTTTTGAATGACTCATTGGCTAGAGCTAAAGATTTGAAAACTTATTTTTTACATCATGAACAGAGTGCATCTTTTGCAGCAATAACAACTCCATTAATAAATAACTCAATTAGTTGTTGCATGATATCTACAGGATGTGCTTCGACCAATACAATTACTGGAGTACTATCAGCTTGGCAAGATGGAATTCCTTGCCTATTTATATCTGGTCAAAATTTTTTAAAAGAAACAACAAATTATACAAAAAAAAATATTAGAACATACGGTCAGCAAGAAGCAGATATCATAAAAATTGTAAAACCAATTACAAAATATTCAACAATGGTAAAAAACTCTTCACATATAAAGTTTGAATTAGATAAGGCAATTTTTTTGGCCAATGAGGGTAGAAAAGGACCTGTTTGGATAGACATACCTCTAGATATCCAGAATAGTAGAATAGATGAAAAAAAACTTAAATCTTTTCAAAAAAAAAAAATTGCGAAATATAATAATGAAGAAAAAATTAATAAAGTAACAAGATTAATAAATTCTTCTAAAAGACCGGCTGTTTTGATTGGAAGTGGAATAAAATTTGCTAATGCAAAAAAAGAATTAAAAAGATTTGTAAATAAATGGAAATTACCAGTCGTTTATACTAGCTCATCACCTGATATTTTTGGTAGTAAAAATAAATTAAGCATTGGCTCGATAGGATCTCAAGGGTGTTCACGAGCTGGGGCGTTCACAGTGCAAAATAGTGATCTATTGCTCGTCTTATCTTCAAGATTGAACTCATTGACTACAGGTTTAGATTTTAAGAAATTTGCAAGAGATGCAAAGGTAATAGTTGTTGATATTGATAAAAACGAGCATTCAAAAAAAGGTATTAAAAAAGACCTTTTTGTAAAGTCTGATATTAAAGATTTTTTGAAAAAAATGAATAAAAGAAAATTAAATGTCAAATGGATCAGATGGTTAAAAAAATGTATTGAATGGAAAAAAAATTTCAAAAAAGTAAAAGTAAACAATAATGAAAAAGGTATAGATTTATATGAAATGTCAAAAGTTTTATCCGATACAATGCAAAATGACACTGTTTTTATTTGTGACTCTGGCTTTATAGATGTTATCATGCCTACAAATATTGAATTTTCTGAAAAACAAACCTGCGTTCACCCTGTTTCACAAGGATCAATGGGATTTGCTCTACCAGCAATTATTGGAGCTCATGCATCAAATAAAAAAAATATTATTTCAGTTATTGGTGATGGGTCAACAATGATGAATTTACAAGAATTTCAAACAATTAAATATTATAATATACCAGTCAAGATATTCATAATTAACAATAATGTTTATGGAATAATAAGAAAACGTCAAAAAGAGTTATTTAGAGGACGATCAATCGGAACATATAAATTAGATGGATTAAGTTGTCCAGATTTTAGAAAAGTTGCTAAATCATTTGATATTTCTTATAAAAAAATAACCGATAACAAGAATCTTAAAAAAGATATTTCAAAAATTTTAAAATCAAAAAAAGCAAATATTTGTGAAATAATTGGTAAAGAAAACCAGAGATATATTGAAATTTCTTACGCAAAAAATAAATTTGGAAAAATCGTCAGAAGACCTCTAGAAGATCAAAAACCTTTTTTAGATCGAAACTTATTTTTAAAAGAAATGATAATAGAACCGATTGATCAATAATATGAAAATTTCTAAATTTAAAAATAGAATAAGACTTCGTGATGGAAAATTGATAGGAGATAATTGTCAGCCTTACTTTGTTGCCGAATTAAACACAAGTCATTTTGGTAATATAAAATTAGCAAAAAAGATGATTTATGAAGCAAAAAAAAGTGGGTGTGACTGTATTAAACTCCAATCTTGGACACCAGAATCACTTTATTCAGAAAAATATTATAAAAAAAATCCAATATCAAAAAAATTTTTTAAAGAATATTCTTTAACAAATAAAAAATTAAAAGATTTATCTGATTATTGTCATTCTCTAAAAATTTCTTTCTCATCAACTCCGTATTCTTTCGAAGAAGTCGATTTTTTAGTAAATAAATGCAAACCAGCATTTATTAAGATCGCTTCAATGGATTTAAATAACCATTTATTTTTACAGTATATTTCTAAAAAAAAACTACCTATAGTTTTATCAACTGGAATGGCAGATACAAAAGAAATATTAGATGCAGTAAAAATAATCAAAAATTCTGGAAACAATAACATTTGTATTTTACACTGTGTATCGTTGTATCCTGTAGGAGCAGAGTTAATCAATTTAAGAAATATTGTTTTTTTAAAAAAAAAATTAAAACAACCCATTGGTTTTTCAGATCATAGTATTGGTTCTTCTTTAGCAATATCCTCGATACCTTTAGGTGCTTGTTTGATTGAAAAGCATTTTACTTTAGATAAAAAAAAAATTGGGATGGACAACAATATGGCAACAGAACCATTGGAAATGATGCAGTTGATAAAAGATTGTAAAAATTCTTTTATCGCACTTGGATCCTTTAAAAGAAGTTTGAGTAAAAAAGAATTGAAACAAAGATTGATTATGAGAAGAAGTATATTTGCAAAAAAATTAATTAAAAAAGGAAGCAAGTTAAACATAAATAATTTAGAATTTAAAAGACCTGGAAATGGATTATCACCAAACAAATTAAAATTAGTTTTAGGGAAAAAAGCAAAAATAAATATAGAATTAGGAACGTTGATTAAAAGAAAATTTTTAGATTAAATCAACTATGTGGAATTTAAAAAAATTTGGAAATAAAATTGCTTTTATATCCGAGCAAAATAATGAGTATTCATATAACCAATTGGATAAATTTTCACATCATATTAAAAATAAAATTAAAAAAAGAAGCTTAATTTTATTATTAAATGACAACTCTATAGCATCCGTTTTTTTTTATATTGGATTAATACAAAATAATCATCTTATTCTACTTTTAAATTCCAAGAATAAATTATCATATATAAAAAAAATAATTAAATTGTACGATCCAGATTTTATTTGTAGTCCTAAATCTCAAAGTTTTTTTGAAAAAAAAAAATTATTAAAAATAGTAACAACTTTTAAACATTTTTATTTAATAAAAAGATTCAATAGTAAAAAAAAATTAATAAATAAAAATATATGTTTATTAGTAAGCACCTCAGGTTCAACCGGTTCACCAAAACTTATTAAGCAAACTTTTGAAAATATAAGAATTAATTCGAAGTCAATAATAGAATATTTAAAAATAAACCATAGAAGCACAGGTATTTCCTCTCTACCTCTAAATTATACTTTTGGAAATTCAGTAATTAATACTCATTTATTCGTTGGAGCAAAAAATGTTATTACAAACAGATCAGTGTTAGAAAAAAATTTTTGGAAAATTTTTGTTAAAAATAAAGTTTCTATATTATATGGAGTGCCTTTTATCTTTGAAATAATTTGTAAGTTGAAAATTTTTAAAAAAAATTTTAAAAATTTAAAAATAATTGCACAAGCTGGTGGAAAATTGTCTGAGAAAATACAACTTATCCTTTCAGAATATTCAAAAAAATACAAAAAGAAATTTTTCATTATGTATGGACAAGCTGAGGCAACAACAAGAATTTCTTATTTACCGCATAATCTTTCAGGTAAAAAATTAAATAGTATTGGCAAGGCAATTTCTGGCGGCAAAATTGAATTAATTGATAAAAAAAATAAAATAATCAAAAAACAAAACAAAGAGGGAGAAATTGTATATAAAGGAAAAAATGTTTGTATGGGTTATTCATTTTCTAAGAATGATTTAAATAAAAGAGATGATTGGAATGGAATTATAAAAACAGGGGATATAGGCATAAAAGACAAAGAGGGATATTTTTATATAGTTGGAAGAATAAAAAGATCAGTCAAAATTTATGGTGTCAGTACAAATCTTGATGAAATTGAAAATATTTTAAAAAATAAATTTAAAAACTCAGAGCTTGCAGTAATAGGACTTGAAAATAAAATTAAAATTTTTTTTAATAATTTAAAAATAAAAAAAAAAATTATTAAATTTTTGCTTGAAAAAATCGAAATAAATGAATCAGTTATAAATTGTGTGTTTATAAAAAAAATTCCTAAATTAATAAATGGGAAACTTGATTATAATTCTTTATCAAATAGTCACTAATTTTTTTGAAATTTGAAAAATTATATCATACCCATCCCACTCTAAACCAATCTCTGATGATCTTCCGTTCTTAACAATCCTATCACCACCTTTTATTTTCCTTAATTCAAAGTCTTTTGAAATTTGAATAGGATCTGCATTCAAATATGTAATTGTTTGGACTTTATTAGTAATAATTTTTTTTAATTTTTTTAAATGAGTTGATTGAAACTCTAAAAAAATTCCCCCAGGTGAAAAATATTTTTCAAAATTATTAGGGATTTTATTTAATAATATCCGTCTTATATTTTTGTTATTGTTGTCCAATTTAATTTTTTGATCTATAGATAGCAAAGTTTCTTTGTAAAATTTCTCATAACCAGTGTTACCTCCAGGATTATAATTTTTTTTAATAGTTATTTTTTCAAAATGTTTCCAAAAAATTTTTCTCGCTGTTTCTGTATCTATTTTATTTCCAATCCAACAAATTACCTTTGGAGATGTGCACGCATTTTGGTCAAAGAAAAGAGTATCGTTAAAAAATGAGATAGCCTCTTTCGATTTATCTTTGTTTTTTATATACTCATTACTCCCAATAATACATATTGAGTGTTTATCCGCAAAAGTTACATCAAAAGCAGTTGGTTTTAGTTGAGAATTTCTAATTTCATAAATTGAATCATCACCACCCCATATTATCCTCACATCACAAATTTTAGATAAAATATCGGTAATACTTTTATTTTTTTTATATCTTAAGATTATAATTTTTTTTTTAATTGAAAAATAGTTTTTTATTTTGAGTAAATTATTTATTTCTTTTATTAAGATTTTTGATTGATAACTTTGATTATCTGAAATTCTAATGATACAAGAATTTCCCGTAATAAGACCAAAAAATAAACTATATGCAAAATTTAAAGGAACATTCGAAGGAGTAAAATGTAATGAGACACCACGGCCATATCTATTTTTTTCAAAACTCTGATATTTTTTTTTAAATTTTAAAATATTGTTTTTTCTACAAAAAAAAGCATATGAGGCAAGGTCAGGGTATTTTCTAAGATCTTTTCTTTTGAAAATATTATTAGATAATTTTCCAAAAAAATTTAAAATTTTTTCCTCAAAAATTGCACTTAAATTTGTTTTAGATAACTCATCTATTTTTTTAAAATCTGTCTCAAATTCAATTTGTTTCAATAAATCTTTAGTAAACATCACTGCATCCCCTTAAAACAGAATTTTCTAATCTTCCGAATATTTTAAAATATTTTCCTTTAAGACCACATTCGCAACTATCTTTTCCATATAATATACCCTCATCTTCTGTAAGGATTGAATGACCTGGATAAGATTTTGGGATAGATGAAAAAACTTGAATAATGCCTAACTTGTTTTGTTTACAAACACTTAAGTTATTTTTATCTCTAATTAAAATATCATTAAAAACTGATGTATGAAAAAAACCTTTTTTGCATTCAAGAAAAATAGACCCTGTTTGTTCAACCATCCCATAATAGTTAATGATATCTTTTATTTGAAGATATTTGGTTATCTTTTTTTTAAAATCTACATTTGAAATATTTTCATTAATAAGCTTTTTCCAACCTCCACCATGTATTAGTATGCCATTGCTTAAATTGAAATATAATTTTTTATTTTCTAATTCCTCTAGAAAATTTTTCCAAATTAAAGATGTAAAACCAAAAAATAAAATTTTTTTATCTTTATGTTTTTTTAAAAAATTTAAAAAAATATTTTTTTTTAAATTCATATTATCATCAAGTATGAAAACGGAGTCGTTACTAAAATTGTTAAACCCTAATATCCCCGCTACTCTTGCAGAAAATTTTTCTGTATTGTTCAGTATTGATTTACTTTCTATGAACACCGTTGGTAGCCTATGTTTTCCAATTTTTGAAGAAATTATTTTTGATAAGACAACTTTTTGTAAATTAGCGGTATATTTATCTAAAGGAATTTGAGACATATTATTGTTTGATGTGCCAGATGAATTTAACACTTTAATAATTTCTTTTTTTTTACCACTAAATAATAAGTGGTCTTTAAATATTTTTGAGGGTAAATAAGGAATTTTTTCTAAAGATGTAATTTCATTTAAATTGAAATTCTGAGATTTTAAAATTTTTTGATATTTTTTACAATTTTTAAAATGATATTTTGTTAATTGGAGCTGTGAATTAAAAAAAACCTTATTAGTTTTTTTCTCAATATATTTAATTTTTTGATTTGTAATTCTTTCAGGAAAAGACATGTATATGTTTTACTAAGTTTTTAAATAAACTCCTCACTTTATAAGTATAAAACTATTTTAATAAGAGATATTTAAACTAATTACTCCAAAATTGTAAGAAATATATCTTTTTTTTTAAAAAAATAAAATTATTGATATAGATAATTTAATTTATGATCAATAATAACTTTAAAAAAAAAGATTTTTTATATGAAAATTTTATTATTGGGTGAGAATGGTTCTCTTGGTAGACAATTTAAAAATCTGTTTAAAAATAAGAAGGTAAAATTTTATGGAATAAGTCGTAAAAAAAATAGAATAAAGTTATCACATCATAATTTAAAAAAAATAATAGAAAAAACTAAACCTAATATAATTTTAAATTGTATAGCACTTACAGGACTAATTTACTGTGAAAATAGAAGCAAAGAAGCAAAAGAAGTAAATACAAGTATTCCTTTAAATTTACTAAAAATAATTGATAAGAAGAAAATTAAACTTATTCACTTTTCAACTGAAGCAGTTTTTAGAGGTACGATTTCAAATAAAATTTATTTTGAAAATGATAAACCAAATCCGAAAACTATATATGGCAAAAGTAAGTTTTTAGCAGATAAAAAAATTCTTAAATCAAAAAATACTTTGGTTATAAGATTACCGATGTTATTTGGACCAACTCACAAGAGTCAAATTATTTCAAAACTCTTAATTCAATTAATAAAGGGAAACAGAATTTATGTTGCAGACGATGTTTATTCAACACCAGTTTACAGTCCTGATCTTTGTAAATTTGTATATTTGAATTGTATTAAAAAAGATATCTTATTTAAAAAAAAATTAGTTCATTTTACAAGTTCTAAAATCTATTCCATATACAATTTCATTGTTAATTTATCTAAAAATATTAAAGGTATTGAAATAAAAAATATCGTAAAAGTAAAAGATGCTTATTTTAAAAACGTTACAAAAATTAAACCTAAAAATTTAGGCTTGACGTCTTTATATCCCAGTTGTATCACAAAGATAAATTTTAAAGTTGCAAAACAATTGGTATAAATAATAATGAATTTAAAAAAAGAACTTTTATCAAATGGTGTTGTATTATTAAAAAACGCATGGAAAAAAGAGGATTTGTCAGAGATTTCCAAAGATTATGACGCCTTGGATTCATCTTTGACAAATAAAGATATAGTTAAAGATAAACCAATTATAGTGTTTTGGAAACATGTAATAGGTGAACAAAAACGAATATGCACATTTGATCAATTTCCATCTCTCTGGAAGTTTATAAATAACAAAATAGTTCCGAACGTAAAAAAAATTTTAGAAAATGAAAATGCTTATTTACAATTGTTAGAAACAATAATTTTCAATAAACCATATGAAGTAAGTAATACTCTGCACTGGCATCAAGATGTTGCATATTTTCCATTAAAACCAAATAATCAAATCGCAGTATGGTTTCCTCTTGAAGCCGTAGATAAAGAGGCAGGGGCTTTAAATTATGCAATTGGTTCACATAAAGAAGGTATAAAAGGTTCTACAGATCTTCATACAAGAAAGCCTTTTGATAACGAAAATAGAGAATTAATTCCTAAAGATCCAGAGAAGGAAGGTTATGAAGTAAGATGTATGGAAATGGATAATACTGACATGGTATGTCATAATGGTTACACATGGCACTATTCGGGACCAAATAAAAAAAAAAATTATGTAAGAAAAGGAGTATCGGTAAGATTTATTACAGAGAGATCTGTTTTTGATCCTAGACCAGGACAAGGGGCTGCATTTACAAAACAACTTGATCTTAAATCAGGTGATCTATTCGAGGGACACCCCTTTCCAATACTTTAAATGAAAAGCTCGGTTGGTGCAGTTATATATTTAAAAGACAAATATCTAATACAAAAAAGAAGTAATAAAAAAAATATTTATTTCCCTCAACTATATGGGGTGTTTGGAGGTGGGGTAAATTTTTATGAAAAACCTTTGAAAGCTATTAAAAGAGAAATATTTGAGGAGTTAGAGATTAAAGTAAATTTAGCTCAAATAAAATATTTTCTTAGTTTATCAATAAATTCAAGACATTTTAAAAATAAGAGGTTTAGATCTTACTATGCTATAAAAATTACAAAAAAAATTTTTAGTTATATTAATTTAAGAGAGGGGCAAAGTTTCCATCTTTTGAAAATACAGGATATTAAAAAACTGAATTTTGTGCCTTGGGATTTATCTGCCATTTTATATTTTGATGGTTATATAAAAAAAAAAAGAAGTGTTAAACCTAGATAAATAAAAATTTTTAGATTTTAGCTAGATATGATAATTAAGTTTTAAATGCAATATTACTATAAATTAAAAAATAAATATCCTCACGGTATTATGTTTCATCATTTTCACGATAATAAAAATCATAAAAGTGGACAAGGGACAATCAACATAAAGCAATTTAATCAAATTATAAAATTTGTAGGTAGAAAAAATATTTTAGATGCAGATGATTTTTTTACTCGTTGTAATTATAAATCTTTGAAAAAAAATCATTTATGTATAACTTTTGATGATACCAATCCTACCCAAGTTGATATTGCTCTACCAATCTTAAAAAAATTAAAGATAAAAGCATTTTTTTTTTTAAATACAGCTCCTTTGGAGGGGCATATTGATAAACTTGAATCTTATCGATTTTTTAGAAATAATTATTTTAAAAATATTAATAGTTTTTATGACAGTTTTTATAAATATTTACCAAGAAATGTTTTTGAATTTTTAAGTAATAATAAAAAAAAAAATTATTGTTAAAAAAAAAAGATATCCTCATTATACCCTTGAGGATATTAAGTTTAGATTAGTTAGGAGTGATTATTTAAACAAAAGGAAATATGATATTGTAATGTTAAAAATGTTTAATGATTTTAAATTTGATCCTAAAAAGTTATTTAAAAAAATGTTTGTTTCACCCAAACATATTTGCGCTATCATGAGAGAAGGACATACCATAGGTTTACATTCACACAATCACCCAATTAGGATGAGTAGATTGACCTATAGTCAACAATTTTATGAATATAATAAGAATTTAAAAATATTAAGTAAAATCCTTAATAAACCAAAAATATTTTTCAATTCGATGTCTCATCCTTGTGGAAGTTATAATAATAAAACTCTTAAAGTTCTAAAAAAATTAAATATTAAAATTGGTTTTATAGAACGAATGAAAGATATTAATAAAATTCACAAATATAAAATTCCTAGGCAAGATCACTCAAAAATATTGTCTATGATGAAAAATTAAATTATAAACAGTCTTTCATTAAAAACACTTATAAAAAAAATTATATCTTTTGATTTCAGTGTTATAAAAGTATAAAAATTCTATAATAAATTATTTATAATTTATTAAGATTATTGAATAAAGCAAAAATGAAAAATAAATCTATTTTTATCACAGGTGGTGCTGGTTACGTAGGTAGCAGACTTGTTCCTCAATTAATCAACAAAAATTATAATGTGACTGTCTATGACGTAATGTATTTTGGAAGTAATTTTTTGCCAAAATCAGAAAAATTGAAGATTATTAAGGGGGACATAAGAGATACGATTAATCTTGAAAAAGTTTGTAAAAACCATGATGTTTTTATTAACTTGGCGTGTATCTCAAATGATACAAGTTTTGAAATAGATGAAAAATTATCAACAAGTGTAAACCTTGATGCTTTTGAACCAATGGTTTTAGCTGCAAAAAAATCTGGTATAAAAAGATTTATTTATGCTTCAACAAGTTCAGTTTATGGTATTTCTAATAAAAAAGATGTTACCGAAGATCATCCTCTTGTACCATTAACTTTATATAATAAATATAAAGGTATATGTGAACCATTACTATTAAAACATACTGATAAAAATTTCGAGGGTGTTGTATTTAGACCAGCTACAGTATGTGGTTATGCACCACGACAAAGATTTGATTTATCAGTAAATATTCTAACCAATCACGCTATTAATAACAAAAAGATTACTGTATTTGGAGGTGATCAATTAAGACCAAATTTACATATTCAAGATTATTGTGATTTTGTGGAATTATTAATTGAGGCTGAAAGTGAAAAAATCCGCAATCAAATATTTAATGTAGGATATCAAAATATGTCTATTAAAGAAATTTCACTAGTTGTCAAAAAAGTTGTTCAAAGAGAATTTCCTGAAATAGGTGAAATTCCGGTTATTACAACTAAAAGTAACGATAATAGGTCGTATCATATCAATTCAGACAAAGTGAAAAGAATATTAAATTTCGAACCTATAAGAAGTATAGAAGATGCTATAAATGAGCTTTGTATTTCATTTAAAAAAAATTTATTTAAAGATACGCTTACAGATGATTTCTATTTTAATGTAAAAAGACTAAAAAATATCAAAGCATCGTGATCCAACTTATTGAAATATTATGAATTCTAATAAAATAATTGTTAATGAAACAAAGTTAATAGAATTAAGTAAAAAATTAAAAAAACAAAATAAAAAGATAGTTTTATGTCATGGAGTTTTTGATCTATTGCATATAGGTCATATTAAATACTTACAGGAGTCTTCAAAAAAAGGGGATGTCTTGATAGTTACAGTAACAGAAAAAAAATTTGTAGGAAAAACTCCTAATAGGCCTTTTTTTTCAAATTTTGACCGAGTAGATGGCATTGCGGCATTAGGGTGTGTCTCTTATGTAATGCTAAATAAATCAAAGACTGCTGTTAATGTTATTAAACAATTAAAGCCTGACTTCTATTGTAAAGGTCCGGACTATAAAAATTTTAAAAATGATTTAACAGGTGAAATTAAAAATGAACTTAGAGAACTAACAAAAATCGGAGGAAAACTTCATATAACAAGCACTCCCACATATAGCTCTTCAAATTTGCTAAATTCAAATTACAACACTTATCCAAAGAATATTAAAAATAATCTAGAAAAAATTAAAAGAAAATTTAATAAAAAATCTATTTTAGAAAAAGAGCTAAAAAAAATTCAAAACAAAAAAGTTGTTATAATCGGCGACAGCATCATTGATGAATATACATACTGTGAAGCTCTTGGAAAATCAGGAAAAGAACCAATATTAAATTTTAAGGAATTAAAAACTGAAAAGTTTTTAGGTGGATCATTAGCAATCGCAAATCATTTAAGTAGTTTTTGTAAAGAGGTAAAATTGATAAGTTTTATGGGAAAAGATCTTAAATATGTCAAATTTATAAAACAAAATTTAAAAAAAAATGTAAAATTTAAATACATAAAAAAAAATGAAACTACTATAGTTAAAAAAAGACTAATTGAAATTGTTAACAATTTTAAATTATTAGGAATATATCAATTAGATGAAAAAGAGAATTCGAAAATTGAAGATAGAAAATTAAAAAATTTGATTAATAAAGAAGTAAATAAAAATGATATTCTTCTTATCGGTGATTACAATCATGGAATGATTAATAATAATATCGCTAATTATATTTCAAAAAAACGTAAATATAATTTTAATTTAATGTCACAAATTAATTCAAGTAGCCTTAGTAATTTTGCACTAAAAAAATATAAATATCCTAACTTGATAGTTATTAATGAGAGAGAATTACGACATGAACTTAGAGATAAAAGTTCCAACATAGAAAGTTTAATGAAAAAATATTCTAATGATTATTATTGTAAAAATATAGTAGTTACGGCTGGTAAAAATGGTTTTTATTTTTTAAATAATAATTTTGGTAAGGTTTTAAAATATGATGCATTTACTGATAAGTTTGTAGACAAAATTGGAGCTGGAGACGTAATATTTGCAACTTTGTCATTGTTTATTAGTTCAAAATTAGAAAAAGATCTATCCATGATATTATCGTCGATTGCTGGTCATTTTGCTGTAAATACAGTAGCAAATAAAAATTTCTTGGAATTTGATAAACTAAAAAATTCCTTATTTAATCTATTAAAATAAATGAAAAAACATTTTTTAATTACCGGTTGTGCCGGATTTATTGGAAGTCACATGACAGATTTTATTCTTAAAAAAGGACACAAAGTAATAGGAATTGATAATTTTACTTCCGGAAAAAGAAGAAATATTTCACATAATATAAAAAATAAAAACTTTAAGTTTTTTAAATTAAACGTAGGCGATATTAATAAAATCAAAACTATTAAAAAGATTGATTACGTATTACATTTTGCAGGACATGGTGAATTAATTCCTTCAATTGAGAAACCATTAGAATATTTTAATAATAATTCTTTAAATACTGCAAGACTTATAGATTATATAAGAAAAAATAAAATTAAAATAAAGAAATTTATATATGCAGCTTCATCTTCTTGTTATGGAATATCAAATTTTAAAACAAATGAAAAAGCAAAAATTAAAATTGAACACCCGTATGCTTTCTCTAAATTTATTGGCGAAAAAATAGCATTTCATTGGGGAAAAATATATAAAATACCTGTTATTTCCATAAGAATTTTTAATGCTTATGGTCCTAGATCAAGAACAACAAATGTTTACGGAGCAGTTATTGGAGTTTTTTTAAAACAGAAGATATCAAATAAACCCCTTACAATTGTTGGAAATGGAAGGCAAAAAAGAGACTTTTTATTTATTTCAGATCTATGTGACGCTTTTTATAAAGCAGCTTTGTCAAAGTATGATCAGGAAGTTTTTAATTTAGGAAACGGAAAACCGAGATCAATAAATGCTTTGGCAAAATTGATACATAATAATTATACAAACATACCTTGGCGACCAGGTGAACCAAAAGTTACACATGCTGATATCAAAAAAATTAAAAAGATGCTTAGTTGGATGCCCAAGACATCATTGGAATTTGGTATAAACCAGATATTAAAAGATTTAAGCTATTGGAAAAAAGCACCTTTGTGGACAGTAAATAAGATTAAAAAGGCGACTAAAAATTGGATAGAATTCCTTCAGAATTAATATAATAAATTTAAATTATTATGCACGTAAGATATTCATACTTAAAACAACAATTTTCTAATTGCCCCGAGTTATGGAAAGAATTAAAAAGCTTTGTAGCAACCGGTGACTTTACACTTGGGAAACCATTAAAAACCTTTGAAAAAAAATTTGCTAAACTTATTGGTACCAAATTTGCTGTAGGAGTTAATTCTGGGACTGATGCATTAAAATTATCATTAAAAGCAATAAATATAAATCATGGAGATGAAGTAATTACTGCTGCTAATACTTTTGTAGCTACTGTAGGAGCGATTACCGAGCTAGGTGCTAAACCAGTTTTTGTAGACTGTGATAATACTTTTTGCATGGATGTTTCAAAAGTTGAAAAAAAAATAACAAAAAAAACTAAAGCTATAGTACCTGTTCATTTTACTGGTTACATGACACAAATGCCTTCTTTAATTAAAATATCTAAAAAGTATAAAATTCCAATAATTGAAGATGCATGTCAATCTATATTGGCTAACATAAATGGAAAAAATGCAGGAACTTGGGGATTAACTGGCGCATTCTCGCTACATCCATTAAAGAATATCAATGTATGGTCAGATGGAGGAGTCGTAACAACTAATAGTAAAAATATTTATAATCAGCTTTTGCTTTTAAGAAACCATGGTTTGAAAGACAGAGATACCATTGAAATTTGCGGATATAACAGCAGGTTAGACACTATTCAGGCCGTAGTTGGTAATTGGTTGCTACCAACAGCAAAAGAGATATCTAATAAAAGAATTCTAAATGCAAATTATTATGATAAAAATTTTTCTAAAATCCCTCAGATATCAATTCCAGAAAGAATAAAAAATTTTAGAATTGTTTATCATTTATATATTATTTTTGCTAAAAATAGAAATGAACTGTATAAATACTGTTTGAAAAAAGGAATAGAAGCTAAGATTCATTATCCAAAACCTTTATATTTACAAAAAGCATATAAATATTTAAATCACAAAAAGGGAGATTTTCCAATAACAGATGCACATACAAAAAAAATTATTTCATTTCCTTGTGATCAACATCTTTCTAAAAGAGAAATGAATTATGTAATCAATACAGTAAAAAATTTTTATAATAAATGAGAATTCCATACGTAAATTTAAAATTACAATACAAATCTGAGAGAAAACAACTTCTGAAATTATTTGACAAAATTATGTTGAGTGGTTTGTATGTTACATCTGGCGAGGAAGTTTTAAAATTTGAAAATAATATTAAAAAAATTTGCAAAACTAAATACTGTATTGCCCTAAATAGTGGAACTGATGCTTTAACATTAGCAATGCATTGTTTAGGTATAAAAAAAAATGATGAAGTTATTACTACCTCAAATTCTTTTATAGCTTCAACTGCTACAATTATTCATTTAGGAGCTATCCCAATTTTTGTAGATGTAAAGCACGATCAAAATATTGATGAAGATCTGATTGAAAAAAAAATTACAAAAAAAACTAAAGCAATTATGCCAGTGCATCTTACTGGGAGAATGTGCAACATGAAAAAAATAATGAAGATTGCAAAAAAACACAATTTACTGGTAATAGAAGATTGCGCCCAATCTATAATGTCTTCATTTGGAAATAAACCAAGTGGTTCTTTTGGTGATGTGGGTTGTTTTTCTGCTCACCCATTAAAAAATCTAAATGCTGCAGGCGATAGTGGCTATTTAGTCACTAATAACTATAAAATATATAAAAAAATTTACGATTTAAGAAATCATGGAATGACAAATAGAGATGTAGTTCACAATTTTGGTTATGTTTCCAGAATGGATAATTTACAAGCTGGAATTTTAAATTTTCGATTAAAAAGTTTGAAAAAAAATATTCTATCTAGAAGAAAGAATGTTGCTTTGTATCAAAAATATCTTGATCCTAAAAATTATTATTTTCCAAAAGAGAAGAAAGATGAATTTAATACATATCATACTTTTGTAATTCAGGTTGAGAATCGAGAAAAACTGAGAAAATTTCTTTTAAAAAACAATATTAATACATCTATTCATTATCCATTACCAATTCATAAACAGCCAGCTTTTAAAAAATATCTTGATAAAACAGATATTAGTCAATTGAATAGTACAGAAACACAATCCGAAAAGATTTTAACATTGCCAATAAACCAATTTCTAAAGAATAAAGAAATAAAATTTATATCAAGAAAAATAAATTATTTTTATGAAAAAAAAATTATTACTTAAAAAATTATTTTATAAAATATTAAGGATAAGAATTATAGAAAAAACAATATCCTCTAGATATCAAGAGCAAGAAATGAGATGTCCAGTCCATTTATCAATTGGACAGGAGTCAATTGCTGTTGGTGTGTGTGAAAATTTAAAAAGTTATGATGAAGTTGTTACTGCTCATAGATCACATGCACATTATCTAGCAAAAGGTGGTGATTTAAATAGTATGATTTCTGAGCTGCATGGAAAAATAACTGGATGTGCTGGAGGAAAAGGTGGCTCTATGCACTTAATTGATTTGAAATCAAACGTAGTTGCAGCAGTACCAATTGTTGCAAGTACCATTCCAATAGGGGTTGGTAAAGCTTGGGCAAATAAATTAAATAATTCAAATAAAGTTGTTGTGATTTTTTTTGGAGACGGTGCAACAGAAGAAGGTGTTTTTTTTGAAAGTTTAGATTTTGCGTCATTTAAAGGTTTAAAGATATTATTTGTATGTGAAAATAATAAATATTCTGTCTATTCACACATTTCTAAGCGACAAAGCTCTAAAAGAAACTTGATAGCTATTGTTAAAAATATGGGAATAAGATCGTTTTCATTGAAAGACCACGATTTACAAAAAATATATAACAAAACTGACGAGGCATTAAATTATATCAGAAAATTTTCAAGACCTTTTTTTTTAAATATTAATACTTATAGGTTAGTAGAACATTGTGGTCCTAACAATGATGATGATATTAATTATAGATCTACAAAAGAGATAAATTATTGGAAAAAAAATTGTCAAATTAATAAAACTGAAAAATATTTGGTTAAAAATAAAATCCTAAATTATAAAAATATATCCTCAATAAAAAATAAAATTAAAAATGAAATAGATAAGGCATTTATTTTTGCCAAAAAAAGTCCATTTCCCAAAAAAAAAGATTTAAAAAAAAATTTATTTAAAAAAGAACTATGAAACGAAAATTAACTTTTTCAAAGGCGATTAATGAAGCTTTAGAAATATCTTTAAAAAGAGATAGAAAAGTAATCGTATTAGGCTTAGGCGTAGATGATCCGAAAGGCATTTTCGGGACCACAAAAGATTTAAAAAAAAAATTTAAAAGTCAAGTATTTGATATGCCTACTGCAGAAAATGGTTTTACAGGGTTTTCATTAGGATTAGCAATTTCAGGATATAAACCAATAATTACTCATCAGAGAGTAGAATTTTCTCTTTTATCTTTAGAACAAATATTTAATCAAATTGCTAAGTGGTTTTATATGAGCAATGGTAAGGTAAATGTGCCATTAGTAATTAGATTGATAATTGGCAAAGGTTGGGGGCAAGGGCCACAACACTCACAATCGTTAGAAAGTATTTTTTCACATATCCCAGGATTAAAAGTTGTAAGTCCCCATTCTGCTTATGATGCTAAAGGATTACTTATAAATAGTATAAAAGATCCAGATCCTGTAATTTTTTTTGAACATAGATGGCTTCATGAAACTAATTCAATAGTTCCAAAAAAATCATATGAAGTAAAACTTGGAAAAGGAAATATTTTAAAGAGAGGCAAAGATATCACAATAGTTAGTTTTTCATATGCTGTTATCGAGTGCTTGAAAGCATTGAAAGAATTAAAGAAATATAAAGTCAGTGCAGATATAATTGATTTGAGAACTATCAAGCCGATTGATTACAAATTGATTTTTAGTTCTGTAAGAAAAACAAAGAAACTTTTAATTGTTGATAATGGATTAAAAGATTTTGGGATTGGTTCAGAAATATCATCAAAAATCACTGAAAAATTTAATATACCAATTAATATATTGGGTGTACTAAATATACCAATACCAAGTAGTCCAGCCATATCTAAATATTGCTACCCATCAGTGAATGAAATTATTAAATCAACACTCGATATGTTAAAAATAAAAATTAAATTTAAAAAAACCTCTGATATAATATATGGATCTGACCAGCCAGATAAAAACTTTACTGGCCCATTTTAATATAATGTATAATGAGTTAGTTAATAAATATGTTTAAAAATTACTCAAACGCAAAAACACCAACAACTTCCGATAATTGGAGAAACTTAAATGAAGAAAGTAGAATTAAAAATGTTACAAGTGTTTTACAAGAAAGTGATTATTTTAAAGATTTTCAAGTAATCAAAGCTGATCAAAATGGCCAAGTAGTAATTAATTTAGATAAGAATATACCTTCAGATAAAAGAGGTTTGTTATTATTAGATTTAGAATTTTTTTTAAAAAAAAAAATTGATAAAGGTTTAACAATTTGGTGTGAAGCTTTTGAGGACAAAAGTAAACTTAGAAAATTAAGAGGAATTAATATAAAAACTAATTTATGACAATTGAAAATAATAAATTAAATAGTGTAAGTACAAAAGAAGGTGACCTAATTTTAGATTCTCACAAGTTGCCCTATCACTATGATAGGGTAAAAAGTTGGGAAAATGGAGAAAGAGTAGCACCAGTAAGTGTAGATATGGCTTTAACAAGAGCATGTGGAGCAATGTGTTCATTTTGTTATGCAATGGTTCAAGAACCTCAAGAAAGAATGCCAATAAAAACTAAAGAGGCTTTAAATTTACTAGATGACTTTGCAGAGGTTGGCGTTAAAGGTGTTTCTTTAATTTCAGATGGAGAAAGCACATTATCAAAAGCTTATGTACCGTTCATTCAACATGCAGCTAAAATTGGAATAGACGTTGGAAATGCAACTAATGGATGGGAATGGGAACCAGAAAAAATTGATCAAGTTTTACCTCATCTAACATGGGTTAGATTTACTGTTGCTGCAGGAAAGCCAGAGTCTTACTCAAAAATTATGTTTAAAAGTTCTGAACATACTTCGGTCTATGATCGTGCAATGAAACATATTAAGTATGCTGTAGAACTTAAGCAAAAACTAAAACTTAAAGTTACTTTGGGAATTCAAATGGTTTTATTACCAGAGTTTAAAAATGAGATAATTCCTTTTGCAAAACTGGCAACTGATTTAGGAGTTGATTATGGAGTGATAAAACATTGTTCAGATGATGAATTTGGAACCCTGGGGGTAGATTATTCTAAGTATGAAGATATGTATGAACTTTTAACAGAAGCTGAAAACATGAGCAATGATAAGACAAAGGTAATAGTCAAATGGAGCAAAATAAAAGACAAGGGTCTTCCATCTTATAATAGGTTCTATGGACCTCAATTTTTATTGCAGATAAGCGGTAGTGGATTAGTGGCTCCATCAGGAATGTTTTTTAATGCAAGGTATTCCAAGTTACATATAGGAAACTTTGTTGATGAAAGATTTAAAGATATTTTTTACTCTGATAGATACTGGAAAATCATGGATTACTTAGCTTCCCCAAATTTTGATGCACATACTATGATGGGCACATTACCTATACAACATTATGTTAGTACTGCTTTAGACAATCATATTAAGGGTATTAAAAAGATAAATAAACCAGTTGGTAAAAAACCTCTACATGTAAATTTTTTATAATTTAAATTTTTAAGCTTAAGATGTTAACAAATAATCTAAAAAAAATTTTTAAAATTCTAATTTATTTTTTGTCTCCAATAATAATCATAATAATTATATTTATTTATCCAATAATCCATCTAAGGTTTTCACTTCAACCTTCAGAAAGAATTGGTGAAATAGCAACACAGATGGAAGTTTACTTGAGTGAAAAAAAATTTTTCAAGAATAATAAATTTTTTGATATTTTCATTTTAACTGATGTAATTTCTAATAAAACTTATTTAGAATTACTTAAACAAAAAATTTTTTTTATACCTAATTTTATTACATTTCCAATTTATAAAGTTCTTAATTTATTGTCGTATAAATTTTCTTTCTTTAAAAGATTTATTTTACATACAAAATATCAAGATAAACATTTTACTATTTTCAGAACCAAACCTAATTTGATACCTAATGAAAGTTTTATTAATAAAGGTGATAGTTTTTTAAATGATTTAGGAATTCCAATAGATGCCAAGATAGTTTGTTTAATTGTAAGAGACCAAGAGTATTTAAAAAAAAAGTTTCCTAATAAAGATTACAGTTATCATAATCATAGAAATTGTAATATACAAAATTTTGAGGAGGCAATAAAAATTGCTATAGATAATGGTTATTATGTTTTTAGGATGGGAGAGGTAGTAGAAAATAAATTAAATATTTATAATAAGAAATTTATTGACTACAGCTCTTATTACAGAACTGATTTTTTAGACATATATTTAGCTTATAAATGTAGCTTTGTAGTTACTACATCAACAGGATGGGATAATGTACCTGCTTTTACTTTCAGAAAACCAGTTGTATTTACCAACTGTGTTCCTATTGGCGATTTATTAACTTATTCTCCAAATTTTTTGTTTTCCTTTAAAATGTATTTTGATATTAAAAAAAATAGAATTTTAAATCTTGAAGAAATAAGTAAAACAAGATTATCATATAGTTTTAATGCAAATCAATATAAAGAGTCAAACATTGAACTATTAGAAAATAAGCCTGAAGAAATTAAAGAGTTAGTTTTAGAAATGATTAATAAATTAAATAACAATATTGAATATTCAGATGAAGATGAAAAAATTCAAACTAAATTTTGGGAAGAATATGTATCCTTTTTTGACTTAAAAAATATAAAAAAGTATTCAAATAACAATATGAATCCTTTTATTTGTACATCTCAAAGACTTTATAATAGAAAGATAATTTCAAGAATTGGAAATAAATTTTTAAATAAATATAAGGATCTTTTAATATGAAAAATAATTTAAATTTTTTTTCAAACCAATTTAAAAAAATAAATTTTCTTTTATGTTCAATAGATTTAAAAAAAATTAAGCAAATAGTAGATTCAATTTTAAAAGTAAAAAAAAATAAGGGTAAGGTTATAATAGTGGGAAATGGTGGAAGTGCATCTACAGCATCTCACTTTTCTGTAGATTTATCTGTTAATGGAAAAATAAAAACAATATCTTTTAATGAGTACAATTTGATAACAGCATTATCAAATGACTTTGGCTATGAAAAATGGGTTGAAAAATCTATAGAAATTTATGGAAAAAAAATGGATCTGTTAATTTTAATAAGTTGTAGTGGAAATTCAAAAAATCTAGTTAACGCCAACAAACTTGCATTAAAAAAAGGAATAAAAGTGATAACTATAACCGGTTGTTCTAAAAAAAATAAATTAAATTCAAACAAAAAAAACTTAAGAATTTGGATTGACTCAAAAGATTACAATATTATCGAAATAGTTCATCACACCTTATTATTGACAATAATTGATAATTTAATGAAGCATAACAAATAAATTAAATGAATTTTTTTGTACCACTATTTGAAATTTTTACAAAAATTTAAATATAATTGAATTTCATAATAAGTAATGACAGATACTTTTAAAAAATTAAACATTTTTTTATCCAAAAGACAAAAAAAAAACTTTTTTATTTTGATATTGTTAATGGCTATTTCAGCTTTACTTGAAATAGTTGGTATAAGTCTTGTTCCCTTAATAGTAACAGCAATAGTAGATTTAGATCTATTTAAAGACATAATTAAAAAAATAAGATTTGTTGAACTTGATGTGGATAAAATTTCACAAGAAAAAGTTCTTTATATTATGACTGCAGGGATTATTTTTATTTTTTTATTCAAAAACGCCTTTTTATTGTTTGTGAGTTTTTTAGAACAATATTTTAATTATAATGTAATAAAATCCAATTCAGAAAAACTTTATGAAAATTATCTTAATCAAGATTATGGTTTTCATACTGATAGAAACTCTGCAATTTTAACAAAAAATGTAACTCAGGAAATTAGAAGTGCAGTTTCATTTTTAACAACAATTCAAACACTTTTTAGAGAAAGTTTAATTTTTTTACTTATTTGTACTTTACTTGTCTTAAATTCACCAAGAGAATTTCTATTAATTTTTACTATATTGTCATTATTTTTATTATTTTTTTATCTTTTTTTTAATAAAAGATTAAAAAAGAGAGGTGAAAAATTTTTTCACTCAAGGAATAAACTTCTGTTTATAATTGAACAATCTTTTGGATTTATAAAAGAAATAATTATTTTTAAGAAAAAAAATCTGTTTTTAAATAGATTTAATCAGCATATAAAAGAAACTGAATTTCAAGGTGTTTATTTAAATACAGTAAATAAAGCTCCAAGAATTTTATTTGAATTACTTGCTGTATTTATTTGCTTAGCTATTATTCATTACTTCTTTTATAACTCTAAAGAACAATTAATTCCTATAGTAAGTTTATACGGGATATCAATGATCAGATTAATTCCATCATTTAGCACTATTCTTTCAAGTTTTTTAGGAATGAAATTTCACCTAGTTTCATTTCAATTCATTTCTGATGAACTCAAAAGAAATTATATAAATGAAGAAAACATAATAAAAAAAAATGATAATAAGAACTATATTATAAATAAAAAATCTAAACTGATAATAGATAATTTATCTTTTAAATATGAGGGAACAAACAAAGAGATTTTGAAAAATATAAATTTAAGTCTAAATTTTGGAAAGGTAATAGGTGTCCTTGGTGCGTCTGGATCAGGAAAAAGTACATTTGGAGAT